>Ga0193717_1000159_pt1 | contig 60910 bp, 67 predicted proteins | sample U2c2metaG_FD_145900 | JGI IMG/M metagenome (GOLD analysis project Ga0193717, IMG submission 145900) | Soil microbial communities from a riparian zone of the East river system, Colorado, United States - U2c2 | ecosystem: Environmental > Terrestrial > Soil > Riparian zone | place: USA: East River... | reverse complement strand
GGGCGGACTTGAGTTCAACGGGCGGTGTAGGGTCTGGAGTGACCGGAGTTGCTATGCTGTGATTGTCTCCGTCATGCACCACTCCTCGAATCGTTCCCGATCCACTTCGCGTGAGAGTGCTTCCAGAAAAGCTGTATTGACCCGTTGGATCGTTGTTGTAGGTGTTCTGCTCGATGACGTTAATTGTTGATCCGACTACCGAGTTTACAATGGAAACATGGCCAGCTCCACCCGAGTAGGGTTCGTTTGAGCCATGTACGATCATGTCACCTGGCACGATAGAGCCAATACTTCCATTTGCTTGGCTACTCATGCCGAGTATAGATGCCCGATCGTAGATCTGATAGGCGTAATTGACACCGCTGAAGATTCCGTTATGCCAGCCTCGCATCTGATAGAGTCGCTGTGCCAATTCGACACATTGCCACCAGTTGGCGGACCAGCCTCCAACGTGTGCTTGTCCACCGCACGTCATATCTGTGCTTGGAGCACAAACGTTTGCTCCGTTACCGCCGAGCCACTGAGAGCCTGACAGAAGAACCGGAGCACTTGCGTATGCCGGTGTAGTGACGCCAATAGTCCCCATGAGCGCAAGGCTCAGGATAACGACAAGGGCACGAAAACGCGTGAACGCTGTTCGTTTGGTTTGTACCTTCGATTTCAAAGAACTCACCCTTTCGAGGATGGAAATAACACCCGGTATTCCGTTAACTCTGCTACTGGCTGCAACAGGGAAGTGTCCCAGTAGCTTACCATGCGTATTACTATTAGAGAAATTAAAGTTACATCAAAGATTGTATCTGGTATAAGTTTAATAGAATATTATTGCTATAATAACTACAAATGAATATGAAGCCGATCAGCTATTTTTATATGCATGTAAAAAACATACAATTAGAAAAGCTTTTTATTCTTATTTTTATATCTTTTGGAGCTATGTTCGTCTTCATCACTCCACCTGGCTGGAATATTGATGAGCCAGACCACACATACCGTGTTTATCAGCTTGCAACAGGAAATCTACTATCCGAAAAAGTAGAGATTCCCGATGGCTTGAAGGCATTCGGAGGCAAAGTTCCTTCTGAATTAATACATCTTTATGATAAAACGGGCGTACGAGCACCCGGAGCCGTGACTGACACCACCACAAAGGTTGATGGGCTGTATGGAAAAGAACCGGACATACGTACCTTAAAAGATGATGGTAGTCGTACAATAATTAACTTTAGTGGCGCTGCGCTCTATTCACCCATTGCTTACGCAATGTATATTCCGGTTTTTTGGCTTGGAGAATTGTTGTCGCTTCCTTTTTTTCAGATCATCATACTCAGTAGGCTTATTGGATTACTATTTACGGCCGTTGCATTCTTTGTAGCTATAAAATATATTCCTGTTGGAAAGTGGATTATTTTTGCCATCGGGTTGCTGCCTGTGGTAGTAGTGCAAGCAGCATCCATAAGCGCTGACGTACCACAAATTGCTGTGAGTGTTCTTTTTATCACACTGATCGCAAAAATTATTTATGCGAAGCGGTCACCTAAGTTAATTGAATACGGTATGCTTACGGCTCTGGGTAGCGTACTTGTGTTGATTAAGCTGGTATATGCACCTTTGGTCCTTTTGGTATTGGCTATACCGCTAATTAAAAAAGAATGTAGAAACCGTAAACATATCCTATTCGCTCTCCTGACAGTTATCATTGCAGCTGTTTTTGGAATTATTTGGACGGCCATGGTTGGCTATATTGATATCAACTCTAATCCACAGGCGAACTTTGAGCTGCAAAAAGCCTATGTGTTGCATGAGCCGATCGTATATTTAAAAACACTGTATTATACGTTTTTTACAAATCAGCAGCCGCTGGCACTGGGAAATATTTTTGGTAACTTTGTGTGGGCGAGCGCACCGCTGGCACCGGTATATGCCTATATTGCATCGGCGATTTTATTTGCTTCGGTGGTTGTAAAAAGTGGTCGTGAGACGAGTATACGCCTTGGCAAGGACAAGATAAGAATCTGGCGCGCATCTCTTGCTGTCGTGAGTCTTATGACAGCGGTGCTTATTGCAACGGCGCTGTACGTCTATAGCACCACGCTGCATCAATCGAGTATTGTTGGGCTGCAATCACGATATTTTATACCTGTATTACCGGCAATTCTATTGCTATTTTATGGTAACGTAGTAAAAAACCAACGTATGGTGAAAATTGGTATTGTAAGTATGAGCGTTTTTGTTCTTATTGGGTCGATATTAACGGTGTACCATCGACTGTATCAGGTGCTGCCAGTGATTCTTCAGTAAATATCCCATGAAACGTCTTAATACTAAATTTATACGATTTATTATCTCTGGTGGTAGCGCTGCTATTGTTGAGTATGGACTTTTCCTACTTCTTAGTGCCCTATATGCTCCTATTCTGGTTGCTAATACGGTGAGCTTTTTAGCGGGGCTTGTGGTGAGTTTTACACTCAACAAAGTATGGGTGTTCTCGAGCAAGGGAGCGCTAAAACGGCAATTTATCTCTTACCTTCTTCTTGCGTTGGTTAATATTGTCATTGGTAACGCGCTGATTTGGCTGTTTGTTGAATATTGGGGAGTTCACGCGTTCGTGGCGAAACTGCTGGTAATGATTGTGATTGCTCTTTGGAACTACTTATTCTTTTCAAAACTTATTTTTAAGCCGATAAGTGATGTTTACGGTTCGTCAAAACACTATGATGATCTATAATGAGTCCAGATGAAAAAGAACAAAAATACCACTAGTAATGTTGCATTTATTATTCCGGTATATAACGAAGAAAAGGTCATTGCAGGGGTAATAAAATCTGTTTTAAAGCAGTTTAGTCACGTGGTATGTATAGATGATGGCAGTAAAGATAACACTTCGGCCGAGATTAGGAAAACCGGCGCCTACCTTGTAGAGCACGCTATTAACATGGGGCAAGGTGCGGCTTTGCAAACAGGCATCGAGTTTGCTCGCCAATTACCGGTTGACTATTTTGTGACGTTTGACGCTGATGGACAGCACCGCCTTGAGGACGTTTCTAGCATGTTAAAAGAAATTAAAACAGGCAAGTATGACATTATTTTAGGGTCGCGCTTTTTGGGTAGTGCGGTAGGAATTAGCAAATCAAAGGTGGTGATTCTGAAGGCCGCGATATGGTTTAGCAATATTACAACGGGGCTACGCTTAACCGATACACATAACGGTCTGCGAGTGTTTAATCGAACTGTTGCCGAGAACATGCAAATTACAATGCCGGACATGACGCACGCATCGGAGATTTTGGAAATAATAGCCGAAAAAAAGTACCGATACAAAGAAATACCGGTCACTATCGAATACACCGACTATTCGCGCGGTAAAGGCCAATCCATTATTAACGCGGTCAATATTGGTTTTGATACATTGCTAAGGAAAATAAGTAAATGATAATTATTATTCAAATCGCCGTTATTATAATGGCACTTACACTACTACTCTCAACGCTGGTAGGTCGGCAAACTCATGCAGCTAGGGCCTGGAAAAAAATAGCCTTGTGCCTGCTGGCCTGCGCTATGGTGGTAGCTGTGTTGTTTCCTGATATTACCAATCAGCTGGCACACTTGGTAGGAGTAGGACGAGGAGCAGACTTGTTGCTTTATGTGCTCGTCCTTGCCTTTATTGCCTACGCGCTTAATAGCTATATTCATCAACAGCGGGAAAAAGATGTACTGTATCGACTCGCACGTAAAGTCGCGCTACTTGAAGCGAACGAGCAATACAATATTAAATAAGTGACTTTTTAATTAAGGAGACTAAAAAGGTATTCGCCGTAGCCCGATTTCTTTAAAGGTGTTGCCTGTTCAACCAACTGGTCGGCAGAGATGAAGCCTTCGTTGTAGGCAACTTCCTCGGGGCTTCCGATAATTTGGCCGGTTCGGCGTTGAATAGCCCGAATATAATCGGCGGCATCAGTCATGGAGTCGATTGTGCCAGTATCAAGCCAAACATCACCACGATCGAGCGGAGTGACCTTTAATTTACCACGTTGAAGGTAGGCCTCATTAACAGAGGTAATTTCAATCTCCCCACGATCACTCGGCTGTACATTTTTAGCAATTTCCACAACATCGTTATCGTAGAAATAAAGCCCTACTACTGCAAAGTCCGATTTTGGCTCAGATGGCTTTTCTTCGATTGAAATTGCTTGGTTGTTGTCGTCAAACTCAACCACACCGTAACGCTCGGGGTCGGATACACGGTAAGCAAAGACGGTACCGCCATCTGGATCTATGCAGTTCTTAAGCGATTTGCCTAGGTCGGAGCCATGAAAAATATTATCACCGAGCACCAATGCTACTTTGTCATTGCCAATAAATTCTTCACCAATAATAAATGCTTGAGCAAGACCATCTGGCGAAGGTTGAACGGCATATTGCAGACTGACACCCCATTGCGACCCATCACCAAGAAGACGTTGAAATTGGGACTGTTCTTCGGGGGTGGTAATAATAAGAATGTCACGAATGCCTGCTAGCATGAGTGTTGTAAGCGGATAATAAATCATCGGCTTGTCATAGATAGGCATCAATTGCTTACTAATACCTTTAGTAATTGGCCATAAGCGTGTGCCGGACCCACCCGCTAAAATAATACCCTTCATGTTGAAATCTCCTCGTGGAAGTTTACTGTTGGTCTAGATAATCGTGCAGAGCTTGTCGCCACTCGCGTGGGGTAAAACCTGTAGCCTTTATTTTATCAAGATTTAGAGTACTTTGTAAGGGGCGCGGCGATATGTCAACTTTATCCTTGAAGTACTGGTTCGTAGAAACAGGGGTGATGTCATTGGCTGACTTACCAACAGCTTTATAGACCTCTTTGGCGATGTCGGCCCAGCTTACCGCGTCTCCTTCGTTTGAGAGGTTATAGGTACCGTATGGGGCACTCGATTCAAGCAGGTGTTTAATCCCTTTTGCAAGATCGGTAGCAAAGGTAAGTCGACCAATCTGATCACCCACAACGCTTGGTTTAATGCCGCGTTCTGCGAGTGATTTCATAGTGAGCACGAAGTTGCCGCCTTCACCAATCACCCAGGTAGTACGCACGGTATAGTGCTTTGGTACTGTGTCGACAACTGCATCACCCGCAGCCTTTGTCTGGCCGTATACACCTAGTGGACTAAATGACTCATCTTCTTCGTGGACGGTGTTAGTGCCATCAAATACATATTCTGATGAAACATTTACGAGTGTGATGCCAAATTCCGTTGCTATTTTGCTGAGCTGCGAAACGGCTTGTGCGTTAGTACGCCATGCATCTTTGCGGCCTTCTGGTGTCTCCGCAATATCCACAGCGGTGTAGGCGGCGGTGTTAATAATGGTGCCGTAGTCACGCCATCGCCTTATGGCGGCGAGGTTGGGATTGGTAATGTCAAGCTCTTGCCGAGTGACAAATTCGGCATCGGGAAATTCAGTGCGAAGGGCTTTTCCAAGCTGGCCGTTTGCACCAGTGACTAATATTTTCTTGGCAGGAATAGGTGATATGTCTTTAAGGTTTGGATGATTTCTGTCTTTATCGGAGACTTCCCACTCTTCTACGGGGATAGGCCAGTCAATGGCTAGCGCTGGATCCATGGCACTAATGAATGTATAGCTAGCTTCGGGGTACCAGTGGTCATTAACGAGGTAAGAATATACCGTGTTGTCTTCGAGTGTAAGGTACGAGTTAGCAACTCCAGCTGGCACAAAAATGGCTTTGCTGGCATCGATTTCGGTTGTAAAAACGGTTCCGTAGGTAGGGCTATTTTCACGAATGTCTACCCAGGCACCAAAGAAACTACCGCTGCCCACGGAAATAAACTTATCCCATGGCTCGGCGTGAATACCGCGCATTATGCCGCGCTTACTATTAAAAGAAAAGTTATTTTGCACGGGGCCAAAATCGGGTAGGCCCAGCGCGAGCATTTTTTCTTTTTGCCAGTTTTCTTTAAACCAGCCGCGATTATCTCCCCGGACATCAAGATCTAAAATGATAAGACCAGGAATAGAGGTTTCGTGTTTTTTTAGCTCTTTGCTAAATTCAAGCGAATCTTCTGTTTGCATCTATTGCCCCTTTTCGGCATAGGCAGCCTCTACCTTGGCTTTTTCGTTTTTCCACCACTGTTCGTTTTCGGTGTACCAGTTAATCGTGGCCTCTAGGCCCTCGCGGAGGTTCGTGTATTTCGGTGTCCAGCCAAGTTCTTCGCGAAGTTTAGTGAAATCAATCGCATAACGTAAGTCGTGGCCTGGTCGGTCGGCAACGTGTTCGTAGGCATCTTTATCTTTGCCCATAAGCTCAAGTATTGTTTCAAGAACATATTTGTTGTTTTCTTCGCCATTGGCGCCAATAAGATACAGCTCGCCCAAGCGGCCTTTGTCTAAAATGGCATGAACGGCCGAGTTATGGTCATCAACATGGATCCAGTCGCGAACTTGTTCGCCGGTACCGTATAACTTTGGTGTAATATCGCTAAGAATATTGGTAACCTGGCGCGGAATAAACTTTTCGATATGCTGGTAGGGGCCGTAATTATTTGAGCAGTTAGAGAGCGTAGCGTTAATGCCAAACGAGCGAACCCAGGCTTTTACTAGCAAGTCTGAACCGGCTTTTGTGCTGGAGTAAGGGCTCGAGGCGTTATACGGTGTTTCTTCGGTAAATCGCGCCGGGTCGTCAAGCGCAAGATCGCCGTAGACTTCATCGGTAGAAATATGATGAAGGCGTTTGCCGTGTTTGCGTACGGCCTCGAGAATGGTTGCGGTACCTACGAGGTTGGTGTGAATAAACGGCCATGGGTCGCGAAGTGAGTTGTCGTTATGGCTTTCGGCAGCAAAGTGAACCACGATATCCGTTTCACCGATTAGTTTATCCATAAGTTCCTGGTCGCAAATATCACCGGTGACAAAATCGATTTTATCAAGAACACTATCAAGGCTGTCGGGATTGCCGGCATAGGTGAGCTTGTCGATCACTGTGACGTTGTACTCTGGACGGTTACTGAGCGTGTAGTGTACGAAGTTGGCTCCGATAAAGCCCGCTCCGCCTGTGATAAGCATTTTCTTCATATTCTTAGTATAGTTGGCTATGTACCTATTCGTCTATTGTGGAAAGATATCAAGTGCAATTTTGTTAAAAATACAACACTATTCAACCTGTTCACGTAACTTTAAAAGGCCGTCTCGCACACCCTTAAAGTAAACTTTGTCCGGATCAACTTCGTGAATAGGCATAAAATATGCTTCAGCAACGTCATCCTGAGGGTCCAGGGTAGGGTTTCCTATAAGTTTTGCATAGTAAATGTTGCTGAGTACATCAATTTTCTCGCCCCCGTACTCATACCTGTCAAGGCCGCTAAGAAGATATTCGGGGGCTGTGTAGTCACTGGGACTCAGGCCAATTTCTTCTTCAAGTTCGCGCGCAATGCTGGTCTCGAACGTCTCGGCGCCATCACAAAAGCCTCCGGGCACGTCAAATTGTCCAATGCCTGGCTCGCGCGAGCGGATTGCAACGAGCACTTCATTTTTATCGTTTATTATCCATAAACCAGCGGCCGGCGAGGCGTTGGCAAAAATAACATATCGTTCTTACAGGTGTACACGTGCCCATTGACACGCGTTAACGAGGTTCCGCATCTTCGACAAAAATTCATCTCCATGTCCTTATTTAAGCATGAATCGTGAAATAAATTAAAAAGCCGCGAGTGGGGTATAATTGGAATGCATAACAGTATTCCAAACGACTGACAAAGGAGAATGACATGACTATAGTGATCGTAAGCGGCTTTTTTAACCCCCTGCACGGCGGCCATCTGGATATGATAGAAGAGGCGGCAACTATGGGCGATAAGCTGATAGTGGTGGTGAATAATGATGTACAGCAAGTTCTAAAAAAAGACAAAGTTATTCTTAGCGAGCAAAACAGAGCACGACTTATTGCCGCTCTGAAACCTGTTGACGAAGTAATGATTGCGGTTGATAACGATCCACCGGTCATTGAAACACTTGAGATTATTGCTAAAAAATATCCAAATGATCAGCTTATTTTTGCTAATGGTGGTGATAGAGATTCAGAAAAGGCTATTCCTGAAACAGAAATATGTCGTAGATACGGTATTAAAATGGTATTTGGCGTTGGCGGCATGGAAAAAGCCGATTCATCAACCCGAATCAACCAAGCACTTGGCCATAAAAAGTAAGCAGAAGACAACTATGTGCGGCATTGGCGGCATTATATTAGACGCTGAAATGGTAGGGCGCATCGACAGTGCGCTCTCAATCTTCATGCCTCTTGCAAGTTCCTCTGAAAAACAATATTATTCTTAGTAAGAACTTAAGGGGGCAAAACGCGTGGCTGAAAACAAAGAACCAAACGAAAACAGTGAAATTCCAGAAGAAAAAGACGTACCTAGCGGTATCGTAAAAACAGAAATCGAAGATACGGGTTCAATCAGTCGCTTAGAAGAAGAGCCTATTGTAGCCGAGACCCCCGAGGAGCCCTCCGCTCCTGTTGTTGCCGCATTGCCTCCCAAGACCAATAAATTCAAACGATTTTTAGGCACTAAAAAAGGCAAGGTAATTACTACTCTCGTCATCCTTTTGGCTGTACTAGGCGTACTCTATGCTGTTCCCGCTACTCGTTACGGTATATTGGGTAACTTTGTTAAAAAAGACGTCACAGCCGTTATAAAAGACGTAACTACCAACAAACCGATTACTGAGGCAACGGTAGTTTTAGGTGCGATCTCGGCTAAAACCGACAATAACGGAAAAGTGGTACTTGGTGATGTGCCAGTGGGTGAATATACGCTGAAGATAACAAAGAAATTTTATAAAGAAGCGGCCTTAACGTATACGGTGCCGGTATTTGGCGCTCCCGATTCAGCCAACCTAAGCCTTAGCGCAACAGGCCGTCAGGTAACAGTAGTGGTAAAAGATAAAATTACCCAATCGTTATTGGCAAAGGCAACGATTACCGTGCAGGGCACATCGGCAATTACCGATGACAAAGGTGTTGCCTCAATAGTATTGCCCGCCGATAAGAAAACACTTACAGGGACGGTTACGGCCGAAGGCTATAACCAAAGCGATGTAGAGATTAAAGTAACCGATCAAGCCGATGCTAATACTGTTACTCTAACGCCAAGCGGTTCAATTTACTTTCTTAGCAAAAAAACCGGTAAGCTAAACGTCATGAAATCTTACCTCGATGGCAGCAATGCATCGGTAGTGGTTGAAGGAACCGGCAACGAAATAGACAACACAACAGTGCTTCTTGCTGCCAGAGACTGGAAATACATGGCGCTCTCGGCCAAGCGTGACAATAACAAAGTAGGCCAGCTGTACCTGGTAGACGGGAAATCGGGCAACTTAACGACAATTGACGAAGGTGATGCAACCTTCCAGCTTGTGGGCTGGTCGGGCCATAGGTTCATTTATCAGGTGAACCGAAACAACAAGAAAAGCTGGGATGACAAGCAGCAATCGCTGAAAAGCTTTGACGCCGAAACCGGCAAACTTACTACGTTGGACGAAACGGCGGGTATGGGAAATGCTACGTACGACTATCAGAATGAAACCATTCAAAATCTGTATATTCTTAATAACAAAATTGTCTACGCCAAGGTGTGGAACCAAGGCGGTAGTATTCCATCCGATAAAAAATCTGCCATTATGGCGGTGAATCCCGATGGCAGTGGCAAGCAGCGCGTTAAAGAGTTTGGCATGCAACGCTACCTCAATATTGAAGCCAAGTTATACGCTCCACAAGAAGTTTACTTCAAGGTGTCTGTTGATGGAGCCACATCAAGCTACTACGAATATGAAAAAACGGGTATAAAAAGCGTTTCAAACACTGATGACAAATTTTACAATACGTTCTACCCAACCTATCTGATTTCACCAAGCGACCAAAAAACGTTCTGGTACGAACCACGCGATGGCAAGAATATTTTGTTGGTCGGCAACGCCGATGGAAAAGACTTTACAACCTTGGCAGACAAGTCCGACTACATTGCTTACGGATGGTATAGCGACAAGTATGTGCTGCTTTCAAAGAACGATAGCGAACTCTACATTGCACCGTCAAATAAGTCGAGCGAGCCGCTGAAAATAACAAACTATCATAAACCAGCCATTAAATACCCGGGCTATGGGTACGGGTACGGCGGTCAGTAGATAGCTGGCAGCCACATAATAAATACAGGTCACCGATTGTGGTGGCCTGTATTCGTAGGCAGATTATGAAAAATGAAAAGGCTTAGCGCTTGGTCGCGTCACTCACTACTTTTTGGATTTTGCTGGCAAACAAACTTTTAGCAAACCGCTTCGACTTACGGTGAAGTGTGGCGGGAAGGAATGTGTAATCATCGAGTCGTTTTATGGCGGCTACGAGCGAGTCAACAGATTGCTCGTTAAATAGTATGCCCGTTTCACCGTCTTGTACGATATCAAGCGCGCCGCCCTTGGCGTAGGCCACCACGGGCGTACCGGCAGCCAGGCTTTCTGCGGCGGACATGCCAAAATCTTCTTCGTTCGGAAACAGAAAGGCTTTGCTTTTCCAGGCAATTGCATTCAGCTCATCATCGCTAATACGGCCGGTAAAGGTAATTGTTGGTCCGGCTAGCTTTTTAAGGCGCTCGGTGTCGGGCCCGGAGCCAATAATAGTAAGTGGAGCCTTGAGCTTATTGCAGGCCTCAATGGCTATATCAAAGCGCTTGTACGGCACATGCCTACCCCACACCACAAAACCCTCACGCTTCGACTTTACGGGCGGTGTAAAGCGTTCTGTGTCGATAGGCGGGTAAATAATAGTACTGGGGCGTTTGTAGTACTGTTTAATGCGTGCCTGGGTAATGGTTGAGTTGGCAATAAACGTATCAATGCCATCAATCGACTCAAGGTCGAGCTTTCGCATTGAGCGAACGAACAGCGGAATGACCGGACGAATTAATGATGTGAGCGGGCCAAAATTAAACTCTTTTTTAAATTCTTCGTAGTGACTCCAATAGTAGCGAATCGGGGTGTGGCAGTAGCAAATATGAACGGCACCGGGTCGTTTTTTAACGGCCTTTGCCTCGGCGCTGGCGGTGCTGATAATAATATCGTATTCGGTGAGATCGAGTTTTCTAAAAGCATAGGCGCGCAGTACCGGCCACAAAGCATGCTTGTAGCGCAGCGATTTTGGCAGTATTTTCTGTAAGTAGGTAGTACGAACATCGCAGTCTTTAAACGCTGGCATGGCTTCTTTGTTATATACAGAGGTATAAATAGGCGCATTTGGGTAGAGCTTGTGAATCTCCAGCAGTAGTGGCTCGGCGCCGCCCATATTAGTAAGCCAGTCAGTGACAATGGCAATTTTTGGAGCGGGCATTATTTTGCTCCTTTTTTACGAAATACCACGCCAATCGTTTTGAATAGAATCTTAATATCGAGCCAAAAGCTCCAGTTTTGTGCGTAAAAAAGTTCCAGTTCTATGCGCTCGTCAAAGGTGAGGTTGCTGCGACCCGAGACTTGCCACAAACCCGTAACACCCGATTTAACGCTGTGAAGTAGCGCCGTGCGGCTAGGTGAAAAGTTAGTTTCTTGCGGCAAAATAGGCCGCGGCCCTACTAGACTTAGATCGCCCTTTAGTACATTGAAAAGCTGAGGCAGTTCGTCAAGCGAGGTTACGCGTAGGAACTGGCCAAACTTGGTAATGCGCGGGTCGTTTTCTACTTTGCGGTGTTCTTCGTATTCCTTAGCCAGGTCTTCCCGGCCCATTTCACGAAACTCCACCGCGGCGTCTCGTTTGCCGTATTTGGCGCCCATGCTGCGAAACTTAAACAGCCCGACTGGCTCTGAGAATTTGCTAAGACGCTTGCTGATGTAAAAGATTGGTCCCGGGTTAAAAATAGCTTGCAGCAGAATTAGGATGATGAATACAGGTGAAAGTAGTATTACCAAAAACAGCGATGCGATGGCATCAAATACTTGCTTGGCAATCGCTCCCCACCCAATCAGCGGCGTTTGACTGACCGAAATCATAGGATAGCCCAGGAAGACATCGACTGTATTTTTACCGGCGTAAAACTCGGCCTCTCCAGGAATAAAGCTGTAGCTGATGTGGTTAACCTGCGCGGCACCAAGTATGCGCTGGTTGCGCTCGGCCGAATCGTACAGGTCGGTTTGAATGATAGTTGTCACACCCAGGTTCTTGATTTCTTTTAAGGCCGCATCAATGGAAGTAAAGTGCTTTACTTCAAGACCGGGCGGAATTACTTTCTTTGGCCCGGCAATCGCTACAATGCGATAGCCGCTTTTATAGGTATTAGAAAGGTTATCGGCAATGTCGCGTGTAGCAGCCGAATTGCCGATAATAAGTACCCGGCTGGTACCGCGGCCAATGTTAAATAAAATGCTACGGGTGACGCGTAAAATCTCGCGTTCAAACACAATCAGTAAAAACGAGGCAATAAAAGCATAGGCTGCAACCAGTCGCGCCGGGAAAATATGCTGTTGGCTGGCGTATTCCCAGCCAATAACAATTAAAATACCAATAAATGAGGCTACAAAAATCTTTCCCCATTCAACCAGGCGGCGGTTATAAGTAGTAGCCTGGTATAGGCCCAAAGAGGCGAAAATAAGAATCCAAAAGGGAACGATGGCAATAAACGTAATAAAGTATTGCTGGGCGTACACAGGGGCGAGAAGAGGGCGGGGATCGTACTGCACGCGTAAAATGTAGGCAATGCCAAACGCCAGTAGTAATACGAAAAAATCGGCAAGTATAAGAACAAGGCTATAGAATTTAGTGTTTTTTGAAGGCATCTATGGCTGTTATTATATCATTTTTTCGCTACACTAAAAGGAATGAATATTACGCGTCTGCAAAAACTGGCAATCGTAGTTTTAATGGTGATTTTTGGCGGTATTGTGTTGCATGCGCCGCTGAGTGTCGGGCTTGAGGTGCTTTTTCCCGACTTTAGCCTGTTGATTAAGTCGTGGAAAGAAATTTTAATGGTAGGACTGGTACCGCTGGTGGCAATTAGCATTACCAAACGTAAAATGTGGCACGAATTTATGCATGACTGGCTGGCGCGCATTATTGTGGCCTATGTTTTGCTTCATTTTGTTCTTGTTGGCGTTTTTTACCAAGGGGCGGCAGCTACAGCGGCGGGCCTGGCGATTGATCTTCGGTATATTCTTTTCTTCAGCTTGGTGTATGTAACGCTGAAAATGGCACCAATGTACCGTCATCGTATGCTTGTACTAGGGGTTATCGGTGCATTTATTGTTGTGGGTTTTGCAACGTTACAATTCTTTTTGCCAGCCGACATTTTAACGCATATCGGCTATAGCCAAACTACCATTACACCGTACTTGACCGTTGATAGAAACCCAGAGTTTATCCGTGTTAATAGCACGCTTCGCGGGCCAAACCCGGTCGGCGCGTATGCAGGAATGGCACTGGGTCTGCTGGCTGCAGCGCTTGCTTACCAAAAACTACGTCTGCGCGACAAGCGAGTGCTGGCGGGTACGATCGTTCTGGGTGTATGCAGTTTAGTGGCGCTCTGGCTTAGTTATTCCCGCAGCGCCTGGATAGGTGCCCTTATTGCCATGGGCTGCGTGACGGCAGTAACCGTTTTTCGCAAAGTATCCCGCAGCGCCTGGATTGCAACGGCTGTAGTGGTATTCGCACTTGTCGGCGGGCTCGTGGCCGCACAAGACAATACGTTCGTATCAAACGTTATTTTGCATGAAAACCCCCAAGGCGGCAGCGCGCTCACCTCAAACGAAGCTCACGCCCAATCGCTTTTTGATGGTCTCACTAACTTAGTACAGAGGCCGCTGGGTGCGGGCATTGGTAGCGCTGGCTCGGCATCGCTACTTGGAGGCAACCCTACAATTGTCGAAAGCCAGTTCTTCATGATTGCGCACGAAACCGGTTGGCTTGGACTGGCGTTATTTCTGGCGCTACTTAGTCTTATAATGGTGCGGCTATGGCGCGGCCGGCGAGATTGGCTGCACCTTGGCGTATTCGCAAGCGGTGCGGGTCTAGCGTTCATTGGGCTGCTTTTGCCGGTGTGGGCAGACGATACAGTGTCAATAATATGGTGGGGTCTCGCGGCAATCGCGCTGGCCAGAGGTAGCTATGCTCGAAAACAGACCAAGTAAAAAACAGCGCGAACTGTTAAGTTTTATCGATGGTTTCATAAAAGGCAACGGCTACGGGCCAAGCTACCGCGAAATTATGCGGGCGCTTGACTATAAATCAGTTTCTACCGTGGCAGTACATGTAGACGGCCTTATTACTACCGGCCAACTGCGTAAAAAAGACAATTCTGCCCGCTCGCTCGAGGTTGTATCTGTAGCCGCCGAACGCGACCCTAATGAAGAGCATATAAAGTGGCTCAAACGTGAAATCAAAAAGCGTGAAGTTGTCGATTCTGTGCGGGCAAAAAAAGAAGTTACGACCCTCAAAGCCGCCCTCGAGATTTTACTTGACCAAACGGCCATTTAACAGGTATAATACCCTAGTATTCCGGCATAGCTCAGTGGTAGAGCGGATCGCTGTTAACGATTAGGTCGCTGGTTCGAGCCCAGCTGCCGGAGCCAAGAAAAAAGCTGCAAATCCATTTGGATTGCAGCTTTTTTCTATGTTTTGGTAGTTCGGAGCGGCGCAGCGAAGTCCTAGGAAAGTTTACTTTTGCCAGAATGAGCAAGCGAAAGAGACCTGCTGATAGCTAGCTGCTAAGGCTATGGGTTATCTAGCCCAAGTCTGAAACCTACCGCATACTTGAAGAGTCTAAACCAGTTGGAAGAGAGACCTAGGCGATTGAATCTTCAGTAGGTAAGCCTACTCTGGAAAGAAACGAAGCGAACCTTTGAGACAATAATTCTCTATATAATTCGTTGACAGATGTTTTAAAATGATCATCATAATTCTCATACATATGAGAACGCGGAATAGTATAGTATCGCTTGAAGTCTACAACTAGTTCGGGCATTCCATCGCTGTCACCAGCATCCAACAAGTGATAGCGAGGATCTCTATTGCTGTGGATATAATTCCATGTAGTGCCTTTAGCTTTTCCTTTAGGTTCCATCTCCATTCCCAACTCTGCCATATGTTGACCAGCCCTAAACGTCTCCGCTATAAATGCGGGGCAAATGAGAATTGTGTCTAGGTATGTATCATGTTTCTTTGGTGTTGCAACCCTGGCAGCTGCATCTTGCTCGAGGTCGCAATCCTGGGAAACAACAACAATATACGGAAAGCTCGTACTAATTTTGTCGCCTGTAATAAATTGATACTCAACATCCACGAATATATCACCCTGTCTAATTCTAGTGGCGGGATTTGAGTTGTACATACATCAACGAAGAATGGTCTTCTTAATAGTTATGGTTCTAGGCTTATAGAGCACCGTACTGTCGGAAGTGACTACAGAATAGGTATTGTAGGCCTTAGCTTCCTGAATAGTGGCAATCTTTATAGGTTTAGAAGGCGATTGCGATGTACTAGACTTTTTTTGAATTGGCGTTTGTGTCGCAGTTGTTCTTATCATTGTTGGCGCATCCTTTCTCTTAATTCATCTCCTATGCTTTTTTCAAAAACATCGGTGATTATCTGATTATAGTTCGTAAGAGTTGGTATGATATCGTTTACCTCCGTTCCGTATGGAGTAAAACATTCATAATCTAAGACGAACTCTTTACTCAGTATCTTAGATGGAAAGGTTTTATTGAACATTCCATAGTTGAAGTTAATTAATGTGTCTTCGTCATGCTCCAAAAATATATTATGCATTGCACGTCGTATATGGCTTTTGTCATCAACGAAATTTAGATTTGATACCAGGCTGGGAGAAATTATATTGTTCCAGTTGAATAAATCACTAGATTCTTCCAGGTCGATATCATTGATATATCTAAGTCCGATCCTCGAAGCTTGAGTAACTGTAAATTTCTCAAAAAACATCTCAAGTATAGGCGTGAAAAATTGACTGAATGTAGTAAAGCTAGAGTAAGAAGTCGTTGCAATGACAATACTTGTCTTTGTAATCTCAATAAAATTAGAATCGTCTTTTTCGATTTTAAATATTGAGTCAACAATCCTATTCGTTGTTAGTTCCCCTTCGTGGTCTTCGATTCTTAAGTCTATCTTCTCAAGTATTTGAGCAGGATTAAAGCCACCCTCCAGAGATTCAAAAGCCGTGTTGACACTGTTAACATTAATAGCCTCTATGGAAGAGAAGTCAATTTTAAGAACTACTTGGGTCAAGAAGTTTTCCCCGTAGGCGGGATTAACGTGAGTTTGATCATCGTTCACAAGTTAATCATAACTCAAGAAAGCTATCTGTACAAAGATCTAATCAGTAACTAGAGCTGGAGGTAGCTTGATTCCAGATCGTATTTATAAAGTTTGGAATAGACTTAAGAGATTTAACTAAAGTAAAGTGTTGTAAGGCGGATAGACATAGCTTGAGTACTAACTTGGTACTCTTTGGCAAGTTTCGAAATCAGTTTACTAGTTTTAACATCTTCACCGACAAGGTCGACGACACCAGCCGCCGCTAACCGTTGTCGCAGTCCAACTTCTGGCATGAGTAGTTCGGCAGCAAATCGATTAGCTTCAATTTCTTTAACATCTGTACCTTGCTTTGAATGACCATCCCTGAAAAGCATGGCACCATCAAGGTCATAATTTACACTATCTTTTTTATGAAGGAATAAGTGACCAATTTCATGGGCAATTGTGAACCTCTGTCGTTCAGCACTCTCATTGGAGTTAATGCCTATAAACTTTGAGCCATGTTTCTGAACGGCAAAGCCGGACAATGACGATTTAAGGTTATCTCGCTTAACCTCTGCGCCTATAAGTTTAGCGAGTTTCTCAACTTTAACGGGTACAGCATTAAGGTTATGTTCGTTAAGTATAGCGTTTGCTAATATTTGAATCTTTTGACGTTGCATAATTTATTTCTCCTTGATTAAATCGTTAATAGTCTTAAAGACATCATCATCACCAACATCTTCAGGAGATAAGGGCTGTGCGGATAGACTTCTCTTAAGTAAAGAGTCTAGCCATTCGCCGGGAACCTTATGTAAGGCGAAAGCAATTTTATAAAACAAAGTAAGCGTAACGAGTTGTCGCCCACTTTCGATATTGCTGATCGATGACCTGCTTACGCCCACGGCACCCGCGAGGGTTTGCTGATCCATGTGCATAGAGCGACGCAAGTCACGAATCTCCTCCACTAGAGTTTCATGTAGTAATTCCATTACTTTTATATTATCATGAAAACACGACCATGACAATATTATGGGACTAAAATATGTATAAGTGCATAAAATTAAAGTTGATGTTGACAGTAAATCGCGTATTGCATATACTGAGACACATTAGGAGTCCAGTAGGACGTGAAAGTCCCCGATGGTTAGGTCGGGGACGGACAGATAAACTCGGAAAGTCATCTGTCCCAATCCTAACAAAGTTAGAATAATCCTGCAAGATCAGGAAAGGGACAGTATATGCCAGGGACACAACCTGAACAACAAAAGCCGCAGTCTTCTGAACGACCGGAACCAACATCAACATCACAAGGATTTGTGATTAATAAGCGACGCATCCGATCCCTGGCGAGCAATTTGCCAGGGTCTCTTCATAATAAGAACCTCCTGCTTGCTGTCGATTTTACCGCTAATTTTGATAAAGCAAAGCTCATCGGCTTTGGTGGGTCACCATCGACAGGCGACACGGTGTTACCAAAAACGACCGGTCCAGTTGGTCGCTTCAATGCTTTTGGTCGGGAGGTTATTCAGCGCAACCGAGAAAAAGAGTCGTTCCGGCGAGTTTATGCTTGGACGCACAAAGAATGGGCTGGGCGCGGTGAAACGAATACGGTTACTCGTTTGGTGGCACATACCTACTGGCGCTTCCCCCGTTTATTAGTCGAACCGCCGGCACTTGAGTTAACTGTTAAAGAAATGGCGGGTAAGTCGCTAATCACAATTCCTAAAGCTGCACATTATGATGCAGCAGATGAGGCAGAGTTGCTGCACGCCATTAACCTCTTCTTGGAGTTATTTGGCTATGTAGAGATTTTTGACGAGGAGTTTAACCCTGTACCCGATCCGCGGGTGGTGCGCCGACTTAACTGGGTTATTTTACCGAAAGGTGAAAAGATTTCCGAGAAGACACTTAGCGGCATACTGTCAAAGTCAAAACGAATCCGTCCTGTTGAACTTGGCCGCCAGGAGAAGATTGCTTCATATCGACCTGATGAACGCGCCGTTGGCGTTGCTGGCTTCGATGGCTACATTATTTATGTATTCCCGAGTAAAGGACTTGCAATACTTGAAAGCCTACGGTATGGCAATGCAAGTTATATACTAAACAGTAGCAACTGGGAGACATTGTCAAAGATGACCAAGCAGCAACTACTGTCAAATAATCTAGTACAGGCGCGGGAAATACATTCTGCGGGTTGGGATGGCCGCATCGATAAACTATTAAGGGGTAAAAAATAATGGCTGACGAGTTAGATATCGCAAGTCTCAAGCCGAAGAAAACAATCTTCGATGAAATTCGCCAGGTTAACGAGCGAGGCGAGGAATATTGGTCTGCCCGTGACCTAATGGTAGAGCTTGATTATAAGTCATGGCAAATCTTCGAACCACTTATCCACAGGGCGGCTGAAAGTTTACGTATCACCGGTGGTAATGTGGACAACCATTTCATGGCCGGTCATAAAATGGTTGCAATTGGCTATGGAAATGAACGGCGAGTGAAAGACTATAATCTTTCGCGGCTGGCGTCATACCTTGTTGCCATGACTGGCGATGGTGATCAGAAAAAGCGAGTTGCGGAGGCGCAGGGATACTTTGCTCAAAAGACGCGTCTTCGCGAGATTAGCGAGGCGAACGAGAGTGACCTTGAACGATTGAAAGAGCGCAATAAATATACCGACTCCGACAGGCAGCTATCTTCAGCTGTGATGGAAGTGGGTATCTCAGCTAGGGGGCTCGCAAAGATTAAGTCGGATGGCGACAAAGTATTTTTTGGCGGTAATGATACAGAGGACATGAAGACAAAATACGCTATGCCACTCGCAAAGCCACTCGCTGATAAAATGCCGAATGTCTTACTAAGTGCTAAGGGCCTCACGAATCAAATGACAAAGTACAAAATCGAAAATAGCGGTTTGTATGGTGTTGACGCAATCGATGAAGTACATTCTGACCACAGTCAGTCAATTCGTGACACGTTAATTAACGAAGGCATGACTCCTGAGGAACTACCACCAGAAGAAGACACAAAGCTGATAAAACGACGGATCGAGTCTTCGGGTGACATTAATAATGAAATTCTCGCCTAGCTGATATATCGAAAGTGCTAGACAGGATATTGCTAGTTGAGAAGCTAGAATTATAAATCATTGCATCCCCCTTGCCTTTCATTAGGGATTTTATATTTGCAGCCCAAATCTTCAGCTATCAGGGCTCTAACTTCATCCACTACGCGGAGCCATAGAAAAAGCCTTAGGTATTTATATCTAAGGCTTTTTCTTATGCGCTTTAAAGATTGTTAGGTTCAGCAATCGTAGTATGAAACGATGCTTGGTTGCAGCTTGAGGCGTCTTATCGCAAGAAACGTATACAAACGTAAACAGGACCGCTATACTGAAACGAAACATTACTGTGAGGGGAAATGATACAGCTGCTATTGTCGCAATCGCGAAGATTTATCTTCACAACTATTTTTGCGCTCGTGCTGTTGGCGAGTATAATTCTCGGTCTTTTACACGCTAAGGATGCCTACGCTTATAGTGGTCTAGGCGGTGGGTCGGCCAATAATCCTTACCTAATTACTACTTGTGTGCAGTTGCAAGAAATGTTAAACGATCTTGCCGCTTCGTACCGCTTAGGTAGCGACATTGATTGTTCAGATACTAACAGCTGGAATAGTGGTGTCGGTTTTGTTCCAGTAGGCGGCTTATCAACACCTTTTCAAGGCACGCTTGATGGTGCTGGCTATGCAATCTCTGGCTTGACTATTAACCGCCCTAGCACCGATTACGTTGGATTATTTGGGTATATTAGTGGAGGTGGTTTAGCCCGGAACATCAGATTTGATGACGTTTCGATAATTGGCCAACATTACGTTGGCGGGGTAGCTGGTAGAATCTCCGGCGGCGATGGCATCTATGAGGTTGGAATCACTGGTGAAGTAAGCGGAGTAACAGCGGTTGGTGGTGTTGTTGGCAGAAATGACTATCTGGTTATGAACTCGTATTCACATGCGACTATAAGCGGCGTGTCTGGATCGGGGACAGGCGGTGGACTGGCTGGCGAAAACGGCGGGTTTATACTTCGTAGTTACTCGACCGGTATTGTGCCTAACGGACCAGGTAAAGGTGGCATCATTGGGTATGACGCCGATAGCGGGGGATCACCTGGTACATTCTGGGATAAACAGGCTTCCGGTATTACTGTTAGTGCAGGAGACGGCGTCAGTAAAACAACGGATGAGCTAAAGAACATCGCAACCTTTACCGATACTGCAACTTTCGGACTAGGTGCAGCTTGGGACTTTGTTGGTAACCCCAATAATGACACCGCTAATGACGATATTTGGAGTATTGACCCTCTTATAAACCAAGGCTATCCGTACCTAGCCGACCAGTACCCAGCAGCACCAACTACAACTATAACTACAACGAACTCTCCCGCTAGTTTGACGACAAATGCGGGTACTGATGGTACTACTAAGACCAGCTTACATAGAGGTGTAGCGCAAGCATCAACGACATCACAGGAGAACGTGACGACCGGAGGTAGCACCCCTGAGCTTAATAATCCGAATTCCGTAGTGCAAATCGATACTTCCAACGATGACATCAAAAAATCTGATACTACTAGCACTAACTTTGTACCTTGGGTAATTGGCGGGTTCTCATTGCTGATCTTGGTCCTCATTGGGTATATAGTGTATCGATGGTTGCAAGCAGCTGCTTAAATTACTTTTGCTGAATTGCGGTTCGATACAATTAAGTTAGTTGGTCGCAAGAGCTGATTCGCTAGCTTGTCTGGTATACTAAAAATATGCAAAAAATAGCCACAAGAGTATTTATTTATGCTTCGATCACCTTTGGTATTCTGGGGATTTTAGTCGTTCTGACCGCCTCGGGCCCAGATAAGCAAGATTCTGTCCTTAGTGAAGTACTTATAAAGCTTTTATTCGTAACCGTTTTTATCATACTGCCTTCATTCGCTTTAAGTATTGCCGGCAAGTACTTAAACGGCAAATCTTAGCTCAAAGTTGCCAGACGCGTCTGCTAGCGAGAAACTATTACTTCTTCTCTTCAGCCAATTTCTTAACTCGCTCCAAAGCCTTGGGATAACTGACCTTAAACATTTCTGCCATTTCTGATGGAACATCAAATGCAGCAGTTAACGTTGTAACGCCGTCTTTCTCAGCCAGTGAGTAACTTTCCTCGCCGCCAGTCCACTCCTGAGCACGTTCTCGTTTTCCGTCTTCCTGCGTATCTGCAGCGTGTCTGAGCAGTAGATATTCGCCCGGTGTGAGCTTTGCAACCAAACTTGTTACACCATACCCGTTCTCAGAAGAGATAAACTGTACTTCATTGCCAACTTTTAACTCACCAACCATGTATGTTCCTGGGTCAATGATACCTGCCCATTCGCGAAATGTTTCGTCTCGCCACAGTGTATCCCAAACTTTTTCTTTAGTGGCGTTTATCTCAACTAAGAATTGCATTTCTTTCATAGTTTCATTTTAGCCTAATACTTACATTTGCACTACGTGTATATGTTGGCCTTCCCGTTCGGCCGTGGACAAAACCTTCCCCATTCTCAGCTTCTGATTTCAGTACTAAGTATAAAATTCGAGATGAGTTGTTTTTGTAAGTGGGAACTCTAGCGAACACACACTAGCGGGGTTATAGTAGATACATGAAAACAAAGAGCCAGCATACCGATGCGCCGACAATTAGTTTTAAGGCAAGACTTTACGTGATTGGCAAGTGGACTATTTTGCGGCTTCCCGAAGGTGCGAGTGAAAAGCTGCCTTCGCGTGGGCAGGTGATGGTAAGAGGAACAATAAATGGTCACGATTTGCAGCAAGTGCTAGAGCCGGATGGCAGGTGGGGCCATTGGCTTAAGGTTGATAAAAAGATGCAAAAGGCTATTAGCGCGGATGCGGGTGATACCGTGTCTCTTGAAATTGCACCGAGTAAAGACTGGCCGGAGCCGAAACTCCCGGCTGATTTTTCAAAAGCCTTAGCTACTGCTCTACCTATCGTTCAAGATCTCTGGGCTAAAATTACGCCAATGGCACGCTGGGAATGGCTGCGATGGGTTAATGCCACCAGTAGCACGGAAACGCGCCAGCGGCGGATCGAGGTGTCTATTTCTAAGCTACGATCGGGTAAGCGCCGGCCCTGCTGTTTTAATCTTGCAGCGTGCACCGACCCGGACCTGGCAAAGAATAGCAGGCTTATCGAGCCAACGAACACTACAACTCAAAGCATATAGTTGCAAAGTAAGGCGGTGAGTGTTTATTTTAATCGTTCTAAGACACCACGGCGCTTGACGATATTTTTATAATCCCACTGGATTTTTTTGGCTTTATCGAGCCAACGCTGCAGGGCTTTTGTATCGATCTCGCTTTTAGTAACGTAGCGAGCTTCGGCTGCTTTGAACGTACCTTCAGGTTTTAGATTTGGTTCATCAAACGATTGTCCGCTCCAAAAAAGCAATTGAACATTATCTTTTCTAACCCAGTAGCCAACGATTGGGTTGCCGCTAAGGAACCATACCGGCGCACCATGCCAAACTTTGCTTTCTGCGCTGGGTAAACGGTCATCAATTTCTTGTTTTAGAAGTTCACAAATCGCTTTATTACTGTCTGTTTGTGCGTTGTTGTATGCTTGGATAGATTTATTCATAGTTGTGACACTGAGCTCTCTACTTTAAATGGGCAGATTTGCTCTCATTGTATAGTTTAGGTCCGTATAGAAGAAAGCCTATCGAGACAATGATTGATAAAAATTCCAATAGAGTGATTGCTGTAGGGGGAGGGGTGGTAAAGAAAAATCCACCTTGATCGCCGGCTACTAAAAACAGCATGATAATTGCATTAACGATTACAAGGATTCCTGTAATTTTTGGTTTTATAAAAAGTAAAATAGTTGCAATGATAGGAATTCCCAGGGATGCAGTTATGAAGAAGGGTACAATCGCAATAGTTCTGAGATCTGCGGTGCGAGGCTCAAGCCCGAGCGGAGTAAGCAGGTAGCCAAATAGTACTGCAAGGATAAGTAGTAGCGCTATGATTTTGCGAGTAGTAGTCATGTTCATAAAGATGAGTATCCCTCTTTTATTACGGACTGCAATTTAGATTTTCCTGGATAATATATAGTATATAGCATACGTCTGGATATTCTCGTATTTTTAAACATAAACGCCATTGCGAAACAGATATTCGTGTTATATTATATATACACGAATAGGATTTGTAACAGATAAGAATAATTAGGGTGTATTTCAACATAATGAAGAAAATAGACAAATCTACTTGGGGCGGAGTGTTGCAGGATCTTCGCTTGCAGAGGGGCATAACCCAGCATCAATTAGCTGCGTTATCGAGTGTTTCTTACTCTACTTTGTCTAAGATTGAATCGGGGCTTATAGCAAGCCCATCAATGAAAACGCTTCAAAAATTATCGATGGTATTAAATGCCAACTTGCTTAATATGGCACCTGTATCGAACGTTAGAAGTACCCGTCCTACTGCCATGGGGCTTTTTTGCGGAACGGGTGGGCTTGATCTTGGATTCAAACAGGCCGGATTTGATATCGTTTATTCCAATGACATTCTTAAAATTGCCGAAGCTACTTATAAACACAATATTGGTGATATTGAGATTAAAGATTTTCGTGATGTCGATAAAAACGCGTTGCCCTATGCCGATGTACTTTTAGCCGGCATTCCGTGCCAGCCGTTTTCAAGTGCAGGGAACAGGCTTGGGGTAGACGATGTACGGGGGCAGCTTTTTGAAGAAGTCATAAAAACCCTGGATATTAAAAGGCCAAAAATTGTACTGCTTGAAAATGTCAGGGGTTTTTTGTCTTCCAAAGATGCGGACGGTCTTATTATGCCAGAGCGTATACGTAAAGAACTTCTTGTTCATGGCTACAGGCTTACCTATAAGCTTCTAAACGCCAATGACTACGAAGTTCCGCAAAATCGCTTCAGGGTAGTACTGGTAGGAGTAAGAGAAGATATCAAGGGTGATTACGAATTTCCTTTGCCTATACCAAAAACCAATGACTTGACAGTTGGCTCAGTGTTATCCCGCTCTCTCCCCGACAACGAAGCACAGGAGGTCTGGGGGCTATCTCCACAGTCACAATCACTTATTGAACATATTCCTGAGGGCGGATCTTGGAAGAATGTACCGTATGAATTACTGCCCGATAGACTAAAACGTATCAGGGACGACATGAAGAGATATCACTCGCCTAACTTTTACCGTAGATTTGCCCGTCATGAAACTATGGGTACTATCACCGCTGCAGGCACGCCGGAAAACTCCGGAATAGTACATCCCTTCGAGAATAGGCGCTATTCGGTTCGAGAGATTGCCCGGTTTCAGTCTTTTCCTGATGATTTCAAATTTATCGGTACATCCATTGCCTCGAAGTACAAGTTGATAGGTAATGCCGTACCTGTTAGACTAGGGTATCATATAGGTACATCAATCCGAGACTTTTTACATGAACCAAACACCGCTTCTGAACGTGAACACCAACAAGGCCTACTTGCTGGGGCTGATAATTGGGGGCGGGGAAATAGCCGGCCAAAGGTTGACGATAACATTGCCCTACCGCAATTGGGGTGATCTTAAAATAAATCCTGAGCGAGCTGGAGAAATAAGCGGGTATATTCTTCGTGTCGTTAAGCCAATGTGGCAAAGCGAATATTCTATGGATATAGCCTACAGCGTATTAAATAGAGCCTGGCGAATATCGGGGACTGTAACGCCCGAACTGGTCGAAGACCTCACCGAGTTGGAGCTTATAACAAAGGGGAATTTTCGAGAAACTTCTACCATTGAAAAACTTACAGCGGCGTTGAATAATACCGAAAAAGTGAAACGATTTATTGCGGGACTCACCGACACGATTGGGAGTTTAGCTCCATCACACCGGAATAGAACTGCGGACCTTCAGGTGATATCGTATGAGTTCACCGGTAAAAACTTTATCCTCGTTTCTCAAATAGCAAACTTATTTATTAAAATAGACTGTTACCCCAATCAAATTTTATGGAACCATCCTAATTTTCAAAGCGGTGATAATCGATACTACCGTCAGTGGAAAAAAGGATTCAAGATAAGAATCGTCTTAACGGACTATATACGTGCAGGCAGCTTTGTGTCTGGAGCAAAACAACTGTCTGCGATCGAGAACGTAGCGCTTCAGAAGGACAAAGGTGGCCAAAAAGAGAATGTTAGATCGGTTAGAATCAACGGCAGGTCTACCCTTCATATTGACGAGAATAGCAACTGGCTTCCCGACTATATTCGAGGTAAACACTTTGTACATAATGCACATATGGCGTATTTTTTAGGGATACCGATAAACGGCGAAACGCTTACGTACCTACGGCGCAAACTTGAAAAACCCGGTAAGTTAATTAGTCCGTTTACTATTTTAACCAAAGGCTCTAGACAAGAGATCAACGATATTATTAAAAACGAAGAGTACCTAAGACAGTCTACTTATTCCGAAGTACTGTTTTCGCGCGAGCAACTAAAGACCACTACTGCTAAAAATCTATACATATTAGGAAATGGAAAAGAAGATGGCTTCCCAATTTCTCAAGTGATACATGCAATCACTTACGTTGGGCTTGCGCAGCTTAACCAAGGGGGTGTTAGGCGCACGAAGATTAGTGGTAATCTTCAGGATGGCTTTTCCGGTATTAAGGAAAAACTATCAACGATTGGTGTTCGTGTCATGAAGCCAGACAGGGGCACGTGTCTGCTGATTCAAAGTCAGGATTTTGCCGCTTTAGTGGGGTATGTTAATGATGATTTCAATACTACGCTTACTGAAATTGACCACGACACGCTTGCTTTTAAAGTAAGGGAACCGAAATTTTCCGAGTGCGTTGTACTATAATGGGCACTATATGAATGAAGTAGCTTACTATCCTGAATTGGCCGAATATCTCGAGAAAACCATAAAGGCCAATCTCACTAATTCATCGATTATTGTAAAAGGACTCTATCTTCCTGAATATGGAAGCCAGGTCCGCTCTTTTTTGAGTCACTACATTTCACAAAACAAAGAAAACGTATCGGAAAGTTTAAAGCTATTCGCGCAGGACGTTCCGAAGTTGCGCACTGATATTGTTATTTTACTGGATAACCCTTCGACTAATAAGTTTGAGATGATTATTATTGAAGCCAAACTACTTGGGTCCGCCGGACTTACGGAACTCTCTCAGCTTATTGGATATAGTTTGGTCACTAAAATAAAATATGGGCTTTTAATTAACATTAAGGGTGGAGCATCTAATGAGCTTGCTCATATTCTTGAAACAGATCTTGACTTGGCGCTTGTTGACCGTAAGCTTACCGACCCACCATATGAAGTTATTCATAAAATTGGCATGATGACCTATAACCCCGATACCGCTAACCTTACCAGTATTGAAACTTCATCAGTCAAATCGTTGCCGCAGCTTGTACAAGAAATCGAAAGTAGTATAGGATAGAGTTAATTAGCTAAATAATTACAGGAGAGTAGTATGTTGCAAAAAATTACACCCAATCTATGGTATGACGGTAATGCTCAAGAGGCGGCTGAATTTTATGTGTCGGTATTTCCGGATAGCAACATTGTTGCAACAACGTACTATCCTGAAGAGGGACTACTCGACTTTCAAAAAGGGCTTGCAGGTAAAGTACTAACGGTAGAATTCGAACTGAGCGGCCAGCACTTTACGGGTATTAATGGTGGATCCGACTTCAAGTTTAACGAAGCAATATCGTTTGTGATCGCTTGTAAAGATCAAGAAGAAATCGACTATTACTGGGAAAAACTCTCTGCCGTTGCTGAGGCTGAGCAGTGCGGTTGGTGCAAAGATCAATATGGTCTTAGCTGGCAGGTTGTGCCAAAAGACATGGAAGAATTAATGAAACGTCCCAACGCATTTGCCAACATGATGCAGATGAAGAAGCTCGTTATTGATAATTTCTAAGCTGCGGCTATACGCCCAAGCTCAGTCGCGCCATAGGTGAGTGCGGCTACCAGAATCAGGCTAACCAGTATAATAGCTGAACTATATAAAACTGTTCGCTTAAGATTGGCAAGCTTACGGTGCAAGAATGACTGAGCGCCGAGTAGAGCGATACAAAGTGCGGCTGCAAACAGATAAGCATCGGGGATAGCGCTGTACCCTACTCTGATGGCAATAGCACCCAAAACAAACAAAGTAGCTGCTGAGGTGATGCGCGATAGCGTATGACGTTCGTTTGCGAACACAGCACCCATCACTATACAGGCAGCGAGGATAAGAAGACCAGGAACCATCGTCCTGACTGTTACGAGGTGGGGTAATAGGTCTGCTATAACCGATCCGGCAACGAACACGCACAGGTAAGTAACAACACGCCCCATGGGGGTTGAGAGTGTTTGAGTATATTCTTTTTTCATCACTACCGAGTGTAACATAGGTTATTTTTGCTATGATTAAGCTATGCAGCGATTAATTATTATCCGGGGAAATTCAGGCAGCGGCAAATCTACGGTTGCTAAGAAATTACAGCACAAAATGGGATATGAAACCATGCTCATTCCACAAGATGTTGTACGGCGCGAAATGCTAAGAGTACGGGATAAACCAGACAACCCGAGCATCCAGCTTGTATATGAGCTTGCAATGTATGGAAAGAAAATAGGTTTTGACGTTATTGTAGAGGGCATTTTTGTCAATGAAAGATACGGAGATACACTGAGAAAACTCATCAACGACTTTGGCGGTCAATCCCACGTGTACTATTTCGATATCTCTTTGGAAGAAACGCTTAAACGGCATAACTCAAAACCAAATGCTCACGAATTTGGAGAAAAAGAACTCCGCGAATGGTGGATAGAAAAAGACTATCTTAATGTCCCAAACGAGAAACACATTTTAGCTAGTATGAATGAAGATGAGATTACTGAGATGTTTGTAGGCAACATGGGAATTAATACAAAATTTCATGAAAACTATGTACGGTAAAGGCATAGCCATAGACTATCTTCTATTTTTATTATATTGTTAGTGACATAGGTCACTATCGGCCATGCTCCTTGACTCCGACAAATAAGGAACCCGTCAATGAAATGCGAGTACATTCTCGGTACTGCTAGCACTGTGTGTGCAGCCGCCGGTGCATTCTACTGGCTTATCATGGGCTGCATTATCCCGGGGGTTCTACTTGTATGTGCAGGGATAGTGCTTGCTATTATCTTCTGCGCGGTTGGAAGTAGAAATTAAAGGGTTCCATGTCGTAGAAGATAAGGACTCCTATGCCCCGATTTCGCTCAATGCGTGCGGGGCATAAAAAATGCTCAGCACGTTACCTTCTATGTGTTTTGCTTCAGCGGCATGAATACTGATTGTTCTCAGTAGCTATAAGGTACAATTATAGGTAATGAGTACAACTCCTGTCGGTTTTATCGATCAACTGCCTGTATACGATTTTTACAATGCCATTACGAGTGCCGTTGACCAAAATCAGGTAACTATTATTACCGCCGAAACCGGTGCGGGAAAAAGTACCCAGGTGCCGCAATATTTGGCAGAGCACGGTTACAATAAAGTGATTGTAACGCAGCCGAGAATTTTAGCGGCACGTAACTTGTCGCGACGTGTTCGCGAAGAGTGGGCGATTCGTACAGGTAAAGACAGTGATGAAATTATTGGGTATCGCACGGCCCACGAACGCGATGACAATCTAAATACAAAGATTTTGTATTGTACCGATGGCTTGCAACTTGTTCGTGAAATTACCGGTGCAGGCGTTGGAAACCGGCAGGTACTTGTGCTTGATGAAGTGCATGAGTGGAACGAAAATATGGAGGTGTTGGTTGCTTGGGCTAAAAAACGCTGCCAGGAAGAGTCGCATTTTAAAGTAGTTATTATGAGCGCCACGATTGAAACCAACGATCTGGCCACCTATTTTGGTACTACTGCTGTTATTGACGTGCCTGGTCGCAGTCACGAAGTAACCAGGCGCCGCGGAACCGATGTTATTAGCGAAATTATCAATCAGTTAAAAACAGCGAAAAGTAATATGCTGGTTTTTCTTCCTGGAAAAGCAGAAATTCAGGATGTTACGGATGTAGTGCGAAAAAAAGCCGATGAGGCAGGCGTGCCTATTATTCCGCTTCATAGCCAGCTAGAAGCAACGGCGCAGCAGCAGGCGTTTGCTAATTATCCAAATGGCAAAGTGATTCTGGCTACTAATATTGCCCAAACCAGCGTCACAATCGATGATGTTGATGTAGTTATTGACAGTGGCCTAGAGCGCCGCAGCGAAGTACGAAACGGCGTAGAAGGATTATTTATTGCTCAAGTTTCCCAGGCCGACTGCTTGCAGCGCGCCGGCCGGGCAGGCCGCACCAAGGCGGGTGAGTATATTCTGGCACCATATGACACCATGCCATGCCTGGAGTTTAACGAGCGTCCCGCGTATGCAACGCCAGAAATTATGCGAAAGCACATCGATCGCCTGACTCTGCGCCTTGCTAATATTGGCATTGATATTGAACAGCTTGATTTTTATCACGACCCAAGTAAAAAGGCGATTGCACGCGCCAAACGCACGTTAATTGCACTTGGTGCTCTTACTAAAACAAACGATGTGACGAAAATTGGCCGGCAGATGGAGCGTTTTCCGGTTGAGTCAAGCTATGGCCGTATGCTGGTAGAGGCTCAACATTATTCAAAAGAGGTCCAAACCAAACTAGCCGCTATTATTGGCATTCAAGAAATTGGCGGTATTGTAAAAGGCGGAACGCGTTATACCGGTTGGCGCAAATATACTAAACAAACGAAGTCCGACTTACTGGCACAATACGATGTGTATCTGGCATTGCCGCAAATTGTACCAGATGATTACGAGGAAACCGGCATTATAAGCAAGAACGTAAGCAAGGCGCGTGATGTTATGGAACGACTGAACTACGATCTTGGTCTTAACCCGGAACTTCTTACGCCGATTACAAATGAAGAACAAGATCAGCTTCTTCGAAGTATTGTGGCCGGCCAGATCGACCAGCTATGGATGATAGATGATAACGGCGAAGCGGTTCATGTTACTACCAAAAAGCACCGGGAGTTATCGAGCAGTAGCGTAGTCAAAAATCCAAAACTTATTGCAGGTACACCGTTTGATCTTCAAGTGCCAACCCGCAGCGGCAGCCTGGAGACACTCCATCTTGTACAGGGAATTACGGCAGTGAACACCGATTGGCTGCTTGAACTTGCACCGCATATGTTTGAAACGAGGCGCAGTAAAACATACTATGACTCCCGCACTGGCGGTCTGGCATCGCGTCAATTGGTTCGTTTTGGCGGACAAGTACTTGAGGGTGACAGCACACCGGTGAGCGATAACGGCCCAGAGAACCGCCGCCTGTTCAATACAGCGTTTGCCGATTGGGTGTTTGCCCAACTCGAGCGAGAGCGCCGTCAACTTGCCAGTCATCATCGGCGGCGAATTCCAGTTGTTTCGCTTCGTGCTTTGCAGCAACAGGTCAAGGCGATCGCAGGAGGCGCTGTTTCGCTAAATGAACTCAGCCCAAAGCAACATGGTGAACTAATGAACTTGGCAAAACTGCAAACGCATCTGGGCCCTGAATATATGGCACGGGTCGACAAAAGCCATCGCCAAGACCCTCGCTACGAAAAGCGACATCGAGGATGGCAGCCACGGCATAAACGTAGATTTGAGAGGTAATAGAATAATGATAAAGTTGATTATTTTTGACTGGGACGATGTTTTTACATTGGGATCTACAAAAGGATACTACAAATGTTATCACGAAGCACTTGCGGGTGTGGGTGTACAGCTGGAGCCAGAAGAGGAAAATAAGCGAATTCGAGCAAAATGGGGTTCGGGACACGCTGCGCAGCTACAAGATTTATTACGTGAACATCCTCAACTTGTAGAGAAAGCCATCGCACTTTACGAAGAACATTTCTTCGGCAATACGTTTGTTGACTGTCTAGAGGTAGTACCCGGAAGCCAGCAACTGGTGGCAAATCTATCAAAGTCGTATACCCTTGCCGTTGCAACGGGCGGTCATCCTAGGGTATTAAAAGATCGCTTACTTTCTAAATTCAATTTCCCTGATGTATTTGCTCAGATTCTAACTATTTATGACATTGACGACATTGCGCATGCCAAACCACATCCGCATATGGTGCAAGCAATACTTAAAACACAGAATATTCTGCCCTCGGAAGCGATAGTGGTAGGGGACGCCGAAAATGACGTATTGATGGCGAGAGCTGCGGGGGTTGAACCCGTTGTTGTGCTTACGGGACATCTGAATCGCCAACAAGCGGAAGTGTTGGGAGTAAAACACATTATTGATGACGTAACCCAGCTAGAGAGTGTTATTAGTAAAATATAATAAAAAAAGACCTCATTAAGAAGTCTGGGTAGTATGAATGTAATAAGGCCACCAGATCTCCTGTAAAAGCGAGAGCTGGTGGCCGAGAGATATTGCTATCTCTTCTTGTTTTCTCCGTTGGCGGTCTTGCCACCGGCGTATGGAATCACGGGTCGACCCAAGTCTGGGTCCATGTACGCACCTGTCGGCAGACCTTTCAGCGGGTTGGACTTCTTCCGTCCCCGAAGCCTTTTCTGACGGGCGGTCACGGGCGTTGGCGTGCGGTGCCTGTACAAGTCGATGTTGTCGTAGGCTCCGCCATTGCCTGTCGTTGAATTGGACATTGCTGACTACCTTTGAGCAACGAATGTGACAAGTGTTATTGTATAACATTAGTTAATATATTGCAATAGTATATGCTTATTTTTGCTCAAACAAGGAGAGATACATATGATTAACCATACTCTATCGTTCTCATTGACAGCTCAATAGTTATGAATTAGTCTAAATTCAGGATGAAGTTGCAGCAACAAATCAAAAGCTATTCGTTTACCCACCAAACCTTTGGGCGGTATTTGCTGTAATACAGCGACAATTTCATAGATTAACCGCCCGAAAAGGCGGTTTTTTAATTTAATAAGAAAATAATAAAGGAGCAAAATAATGAATCACAACCTAAACGACTTACGAACAAGCATCGACACAATCGATAGTGCTATTTTATTACTACTATCTGAACGATTTCGTGTGACCCAAAAAGTAGGTGAATACAAGCGGGATAACAATCTGCCATCTGTTGATAAAACAAGAGAAGAAGCGCAGTTTAGTAAGTTGAAGCAGTGCGTACAGGGGATGGATCTAGACGCTCGTTTTGTTGAAAAAATGTGGCGGCTTATTATTGATACGGTTGTTGAAAATCACAAGGCGCTGAAAAATAGCAAATGAGAGTGGATTAATAAAGATTTTGCTATACTTCTAACTATGAACGCAACTTCACCTGTTATATTTGCCGATGGAACCGAATTTTACACGGCACTCGCCTCAATATACAAAACTCATCCTCGAGGCTTATTTATTCTTGCCCCATCTGGTACCGGCAAGACATACTTTGTTACTGCGCAACGTGAAAAACATTGGATCGATGGTGATTACCTATGGCCAGCTACAAACGCCGATCTCAATACCGATGAATGGAATAACGATCAAGAGAGCGTGGAAGAAATTAACCGGCGCAGTGATGTCATTACGGCGCAGGTAAAGAAGTTGGGCTTTTGGGTCGTAGGGTCATCAAACGATTCTTTAAAACCGGATGCCATTGTTATTCCACCGTGGCGAACACACCGAGAGTACATACGAAAACGGGAAGGTAAAGAATATGACGGCGGTGCAAAGTCTGAAGATTTCAAGGCTGTGCTGGCACATCGCAAAATTATTAAAAAATGGCAGAAAAAAGGTGTACCGTGTTTTAATTCGATAGAAGAAGCCGCCGATTTTTTAGCCCGTGGTATAAAAGTATGATAGAAATTCCAAAAAACGAAAAGGAACAACGGCTTGCCGAGTTTGATATGGCTATTGTCGAACCGCTGCTTGAAGAATCTCAGGGAGCATTTTTGCCATCAAAAAAGAACCCGGACGAAACCCTCTATGATACATTATCTTATTTCCGGTCCGACCCAGAATTTCACATATTGGGCCTGCAGGAAAACAACGTTCCGGCATCGTATATTATGGCCATAAGCGATAAAAAACGGCCAAATTCATTAGCAATTGGCCCAATGTATGTTGGTGAAGAACATCGAGGAAGAGGACTTGGCAAAAAACAAGTCGAAGCTTTTATAGAATATGCGAAAGCGAAAAAGTGTACAACGGTTTTTACAAAAACATGGGGCAATAACGAGGCTTCACAAGCAATTTTTAATGCACTGGGATTTGAAGTCGAGTCAATAAAAGAAGATGATCGGGCAGACGGTGACTCAACGGTTAATTACCTGCTGCAGCTATGATAGCTTTTGTAAAAAAATCTCGGCAAGCATACACCGAACACTGCCGCCGCCAACAAGTTCGATTGTGGGAATAGCAAGTGGAATAAGTGTTTTGTCGAGTGACAATATTTCGCGTTGCTCGAGCGTGAAAGCATCGTAGGCGGTTTGCGAAAGAGCAAGAAATCGCTCACCCTGCGGATTGTGAAGTTCAAGCACATTGCCGCAAAAAGAGTTCATTTGGCGATAGGTAATGTCAACAATAGTGAGGCCTGCGTTTTCCAGCGATGTTCGCAGCTGATCTTTTTCTTTTTCGTCCCGGACTGCTTCAAGGCAAACTACGGCCGTACTTGATTGAACCCCCATCATTACGTTTGTGTGGTATATCGGTATGTCCGCCTCATCAACGGCATGAAAAACAATTGGTTCATACTGAAGCCTACCGGCATGCATAGTAAAAAGCGCCGCGTTGCAACGGATTGATAAACAGCCATAGGCAGTTTTTGTTTGGTGGTTGAAAATCATGACGCCAGTACTTTCAAGGTAGCGATGCTGGTTTTCGTAGTCACTGAGATTGGTGATTTTATTAACGACAAAGCGATTTTTTAGTATGTTAAGCGCCAAGTCGGTTCGTTCTATTCGGCGGCTTTGGGTCGCCATAGGATAAAGAAAAATATGCCCGTCCGGCCACATACTCAGCCAGTTATTAGGAAAAACGGCATTAGGCTTTTGGGGAACGGGAGAATCTTCTACGACAACGACATCAATGTCATAAGCTGTAAGTGTAGTGACCATTTTTTCAAACTCGTCATTTGCACGTACTAGCGTGGTATTGTCGCTTACGACAGGTTCGTTTTGAAAGGCATTCGACTTAGCCGTCTCAACATCAAAACCAAAACTAGTGGGACGAACCATTAATACGGACTGACTCGATTGGGGGTAGAGCATTTCTTTCCTCTGTTTCTCGGAAAACGGTAATAGTGTCGTTATTATACACGATGACAATAAATTGATAGTATAGATAGTACCTATGAAATTTGCCACATACCGAATATTTATCAGAACGCTTATTATTGTCGCCGCCATCATTGGCATTAAATATATTTTTCATTACCTGGATATTGAAATAATTGTCCTGGGGTCGCTTCATAGCAGTGCGATATCGAGCGTGGTCTTTGTGATCGGGTTTATTTTATCGTCAACAATTTCAGACTACAAGGAAGCCGAGCGGATTCCGGCAGAAATTGCCGCAGCAATTGAAGACATGTACGAAGATACTGTCTCGATTCATGCTAATTATCCTAAGTTCGACCTTACGGAATATCAGAAACAGTTACAAAAAGTAGCAAAATCATTTGCGGGTGATCTTCGGAACAGTAAAAGTGACAAGGCAAAAACCCAGCTATATAAGCTAAGCCAGCTGCATGCCGCTATGGAAAAAAGCGGAGTTCCAGCGAACTTTATTGTTAAGCTAAAGCAACAGCAAGCCTTGCTTGTGCGTCACCTGTTTCGGGTAAATTATATTCAGCGTATTACATTCATTCCATCGGCAACAATACTGGCATGGTCGATAGTAATACTAACGATAGCCCTCCTTTTATTTACTGAAGTTGAACCGTTTTTCGGTGGTGTCGTGCTAACGGGTGTCGTTTCGTTTATTTTAGTATACGTACTGCTCCTTATCCGGGTTATTCGAACACCGTTTCATGACGAAGGAAAAACTCGTGATGATGTGAGTCTATTCTTGATTGATCGTACAATCGATCACTTGGCTGGCAAACGTAAATAACTGTGGCCGGGTATGGCTGCAACGTACTAGGTGTATAAGTATGAGAAAATAGGGTGTGGAGGTGTATATTGAAATTGCTTGAGACCATAAAAAATAATAGTTTTCTAAAACATAACGCCATCTTTTTCTTTGGCTCGGTCGCCGTTGGTATTTTAAATTACGCGTACTATCCCATACTTGGCCGCCTAATGGAACCGGCTAGCTTTGGTGAAATACAGGTACTGGTATCGCTCTTTTTGCAGTTTACGATTTTTTTGAATGTTCTTAGTTTAGTGACCGTTGCAATTACGGTAAATTATATCGATAAGGTCAAAGCAGACCGCATGATCTTCGAACTTGAAAAACTAGCGGCATACTTGGCGTTAGGACTTTTGGCGCTCAGTATTATAGGCGGAGAGTTTCTGCGGCAACAGCTTCGTTTTGAGTCAATGCTTCCATTCGTTGCGCTGACGCTTGCTATGCTTGTAAGTATTCCGCTGACATTTCGCAGCGCCTATGCCCGGGGGCAAAAACGGTTCGGTATCGCCTCGATGTCACAGCTTATTGGGGCTGGCGTAAAAATTATTTTCTCGGTAGGGCTTGTGATGCTTGGCCTTGGTGTCACGGGCGCGATTGGCGGTATTGTGGCGGCCCAGTTTATCGCGTTTTTGTATGCAGCCAGGTATGCGGCGCGAATAGGGTTTGCGCGGCCCGGTGATACCAATTACGGCACATTGCCAGATCTTCGGCTGGTGCTTCCGGAGCTAAAGTTTGCCGGCGTGGTGTTTGGCGGGCTTCTTGCAATCACGATGCTTATGAGTATCGATATCGTGGTGGTTAAATACTACTTCGATGCCCATACCGCCGGGCTATATGCCGGTATTGCAACGGTAGCGAGAATTGTCTTTTTTGTAGCGGCGCCGATCTCTCAGGTGCTCATGCCGCTGATTAAGAACAGCCAACCGGCTCGCCAAAACAGACAACTGTTTTTAAAGTCTCTTTTACTTACCGTCATTGTGACTGCGCCCGTTCTGCTGGTATGTACGTTAGCACCCGAATTTATCGTCCGCATTTTGATGGGTGTTGAGTATATTACATACGCCTCCCTGTTGCCACCTCTTACGCTTGCCGTTTTTATCGTCTCTATTGTCAATCTCATCTTCATGTATTTTTTGGCCCTAAGGCGCAAAATGATCATGCTTGTTGGTATAATAGGGCTAGTTGTGTGCGTGGGTTTAATGCTCACGATGCATGATAGTTTACATGCAATAGTGCAGAGCATGTTGTTAGGGAGCATTTTCACATTACTTGCGACCGGAATATACGTATTAGTAAATCTAAAACGAGGAGTCCGCAATGCAGAGCAAAATGATATCGATCGTCATTCCAATCTATAATGAAGCGCTGAACGTCAAACCGTTATACAAAGCAGTCCAATCAATCGTTAAAAAATTACCACAAACCTTCGAACTCATATTTGTCGATGACGGCAGCAGCGATGATTCGGTAAGGCGAATCCGTAAAGTTGCCCTAGGTGATAAAAAAGTGAAGTTAGTCGAACTTGCTCGTAATTTTGGTAAAGAAATTGCCGTTACGGCCGGTATTCATGCTGCAAAAGGCGATGCGGCCGTTATTATGGATGCCGATCTTCAGCATCCGCCAGAACTCCTGCCGCAGTTTGTAAAAGAGTGGGAAAACGGCGCCGATGTTGTCGTTGGCGTTAAAAGTTACAGCAAAGATGAAGGTTGGTTTAAAAAATTCAGTTCAAAAAGTTTTTACTCAATTTTAGGTAAAGTGTCTTCGGCAAAAATTACACCGCATGCCAGTGACTTTCGCTTAATTAATCGTAATGTTATTGATACGTTTAAAACATTTACCGAGCGCAACCGTATCACCCGTGGAATCATTGATTGGTCTGGGTTTGAACGCCGCTACATTTACTTTGAAGCGCCGCCACGGCTGCACGGTGAGGCAGGGTATAGCTACCGTAAACTATTTGGTCTTGCAATGAATAGCTTTACGGCCTATAGTATGATGCCGCTTAAGATAGCTAGTTGGCTAGGGTGGTTTATATTAGTTACCTCGGCACTTTTAGGTATGTTTACGTTGGTTGAAAAGTATATATTCGGTGATCCGCTCGGGCTCGATATCACCGGCACGGCATTGCTTGCGATGATGCTTTTATTCCTGGTGGGCGTGGTACTGATTTGTCTTGGATTTGTAGCGCTCTACATCGCCCGTATTCACGAAGAAGTCATTAACCGGCCGCTTTATATTGTTAAAAATGGTGCCGACAAGGAGGATGTATGAAAATAGCGCACATAACGCTGTATCCTCCCAAAAACGAAAAACATGTTAGCAGCAGTGGGGTTGCATCATATAGCAAAAATCTTATCACGCACATTTCATCGTTACAAGATGAGCAGGTTGTGATTGCAAACATTATAGAAAACCCCGAAACGTACAAAGAAGACAATGTTTCGGTGCACCGGGTATTTCACCGTAATCCATACTTTATTTTTGCTATACATAAAGAGTTGAAAAAAGTTGACCCCGATGTCATTCATATTCAGCAGGAACTTGCCTTATTTGGCGGTGTTATTACAGCGTATTTACTGCAATGGTTGGTATTTTTGTGGCGCAAGAAAACGGTCATTACTCTTCATGGCGTGGTGGATCCCGATACTATAGATGCAACGTTTGTAAAAGAAAATAACTCGCGGCTTCCGGTATGGTTGGTGCGAGTTGCATTCAGGGTTATTTATACGCCGCTTATGAAATGGTCGCGGCGCATTGTGGTGCATGAACATTATTTTAGAAAAATAGCGATTAAAAGCTATGGTATTGATCCACAAAAAATCAGTGTTATTCCCCACGGCGTTGAAATGCTTGAAGCCAGTGACACTAACGCAGCCCGCAAGCAGCTAGGTGTACCAGAAAACGCACAAATTGTGCTGTTTATGGGATACGCCACCGGTTATAAAGGTATCGATCTTTTAATTGAAGGATTTTCTCGATACGCGAAAGAAAACAAAAATGCTTATTTGATTATTGGTGCGGGTAAGCATCCGAAGCTGCAAAATGATGAAGCGTACCTAAAAGAGTATAAGCGTTTGCAACAAAAAGCAGCCAGTTCTATTCCCATAAATCAATATACCTGGCAGGGCTTTATAAAGGAGTCTGAAATTACGGCTTACTATAGCGCAAGTGATGTATCGATTTATCCGTACACAACCGCCATGTCCAGCTCGGGTCCAATGTCGTTTGCAATTGGATACGAAAAGCCATTTTTGGTCAGTACGGCGTTCGAGGCTATATTTAGTAATACGCCACAACTACTATTCGAGCGCACACCCAAGATTCTGGCTGAACGACTCGGTTACTTTTTTGCCTACCAAGACGACTACGCCCAAATATCGGGCATACTAAAACAGCAGCGTGACTGGAATCACGTGGCAACACTGACGCTTCAGGCATACGAACATACCGACATTCAGGAAGGAACCTATGAAACAGAAAAAAGTACTACTACTGGGTAGTTATGGGCAGAGTAACTTAGGTGATGATCTCCTTATGTGGAACTATCTGGAGCTTTTAAAAAGCAAAGGGTTCAACGAAATATATGTTAATGCCAATACAACGGAATTTATTCCAGAGGTAATAAAAAAAGCATACCCGAATCTTCATATTGTTACTACATACGAAACATCAATACTCGACTATATTCGGTTAATTAAAAATGTTGACTGTGTTGTGTACGGCGGAGGAACACTATATAAAGAACTGTACGCCTCAACTGGACGGTCACCATATAGCGTAATTATCCGCATGATGGGTTTTAATATCATTGCAAAGTTGCTGAGGACCAAGCTGTACCATCTGCATATTGGCATTGGGTCGCTAAAAACGAAAAAAGGGAAATGGATAGCAAAGCTTGCGCTTGGCGCCTCAATGCTTACTATTTTTCGCGACCAAAAATCGTATGATTTTGCAAAGGATACGCTGCATGTTGCTCCGCAAAAAATAATGAAATCAACAGATGGATTGTTTATAAATCACGTGTGGCAATCGGTCTGGAATAAAGACGATATGCAGATTGATCGTAAAAAATATAAAAGGGTAGTGGGCGTAAATGTCCTTTCCGATATTCCCGACTGGATTGATCGTGCGCAATATATTGATGTCATGCAACGGTTTGTCAAAACGCTCCTTGATGATAACGTCTATGTGGTTTTCGTCCCGTTTCAATATACGTTTAACCCACGCAACGACCTGGTTTTTACTGAGGAAATATTTGGTGATATATTAAAGTCCCGGCAAAATTATACTATTCTTAGCGAGGTCACTATCGATGACATCAGCTCGTATCTACAGCAGTGTGATTTGTTTGTGGGTATGCGATTTCATTCGCTGCTGCTTTCTACGGTCAATACGGTTCCGTTTGTGGCTGTGGCATATGACACCAAGTGCTGGCGTTTTATCAATGAAGTGAATTACCCGCATGCAATTGAGCTGGAAAAGCTGCAATACGATGATTTAATGGCCATGTATAACAAGGCGTTTTCCTCACTACCCGAAACGAAAAAGCAGCTGACGGCTATTACGGATACGTTATACCAAGAGGCTGAGGAGGGCTTACGAGCACTCAATTTGTAAGTCGCCGCCACGAGCATCGACCACCGGCAATAGTACAGCCTAACGAGGTTGCAAAAGAGCCGTTACGTTTTGCGTGGCTTCGCAAAAAACATCGGCTGTATTGGCTTATTTTTGGCTTTTTACTGTTGTTCCATGCTTTTGTGTTTCGTGATGTTATTGTCGCGATTCCGTCAATTTTAGCAGGTGACAGTTCAATTGTACGCGAAGAATTGGTTCCGTTTTTTAATTTTGGTTCTCAGTTTTGGGGAGATGGTGCCTCAACGCTTACGTCCTCAGAAGAAGTCCGGGTCAGCTATTCATTTTGGACGGCATGGGTGCGTTACTATCAGGTCTTACCGTTTGCATTGGTTATTTTAAATGCGATTTCCGCGTTTATACTGTTTTATGCATTTCATAAAGTAGGGCGGTATGTCTATAAAAAATCGCTGTTTGGCGTGGTGGCGGCACTGCTCGCGGCATTGTTAATTCACGTTATTTTACTCTATGCCAAAATCGCCCACTTTTATGTACTTATTATTGGCTTTAGTATGTTTTCTCTTTCACTATCGTTGCTTTTAGAGCAATTATTCTTTAAGCAAAAAATAAAGAAGGCGAATGTACTAGCGGTTTCTGCGCTGACGCTACTGAATCCAGCGATTCACTACCATGTTATTTTTTATGTAGTTGCAGTACTTATTATTATGATTTACTTGGGGTTTACGGCTGTCATGAACCGGCTGTTTTTTTGGAAGTATTTCCGACGAAGCTTCATTTATTTCCTCCTTATTGTCTTACTGAGTCTTGTCCCATACGTGTTGTATATCTTCGCGACCAACGCTTCGAGCATTTCTGGTGTCTCTACCCAAATACCCGTTAATTACTGGATGATTTATTATGCCTCATTGCCATTACCGTTTATATTCTCACTTGATACGGCAGGACACCTCGACCTTATCCGGTATGGAAACTACCTGGCACCGATTCCACGTTTTGGCAGCATGGTAGTGATGTTTCTTATTGGCGGTCTGTTTATTTTCAAACGCTGGAAACCGCTTCATATAATAAACAAGGTTTTTATTATGACGCTGTTCATTGTGGCGTTGTTTGCAATGTGGATGGCACTTGGCTACAGCGAAAATAGCCCCTATTCTTTCCATAAGGTATTTGGTGACGCGGCAATATTTTTTGCCAATACCGGAACGGGTATTGGTACGGCAATCGCAAGTTTAATGAGTATATTTATAAACATATTACGCTTTCCGCATCGCTTTCAGTTTATTTATTTTTACGCAGTAGGAGTGCTGTTTATGATTTCGCTGGTATGGCTGCGCGAAGTATTCATGAAAAAACAGCGTCCATTTTTGGCATCATTTTTCGTTATAGCGATTGGTCTCTTTCCAATTGTTGCCAATAACGATTATCGAACGGCGCTGGTTTCAGGCGACCTGGCAACGTTCGTGACGCCCTATCGTGTACCGGATGACCTGAAGGTTATTAAGTCCCGGCTGAGCGCGCAAAAAGACAATCGCTTGTTTATTTTGCCAACGCTTGAAAGCGGCCGGGAAATAATTCAGGATGGCAAATCGTATAGTTTCCTCGATAAGTACCTTATTTACTATTTAAACGAACCAACTTTTTACTATGGCGTCGGCGCCAATACCGAAAATAAAGCCATTTCGTATTTGGTGTATAGGGCAATCGCTTACAATGAAGATTGGTGGCAGGAAATTCTTGCAAATGATCTTAATGTTACCGATATACTGGTTCCAAAGCACGTAAAAGCCCGTGAAAAGGGGATTACCTACCTGCCGGGTATTGACAGTAAAATACAAAGAAAGCTGGCTACTTCCAGCAAATATAAAAAGACTTATTCAGGTGCTGATTACGAGTTGTACAGTCTGAAGGCCGCTCACACCTCCAATTCTTCAACGCTTATTGATGCGCAGTGGAAAGACACGCTAGAATATCTCAACAACGGTCAAACACCAAATGAAAATCTGTTCTTTCCATTGCAAATTCGTGACTTTGCAGAGGCGAGGGGAAGCAAAAAGCTAATGACAACCAGTGTTGAGCGTAGTTTTTACAATCTGTACGTTATGAATAAACCAAAACAAACGTTTATACCCAACCCTGTTTCCTTGCCGTTTAATTCGCAGTATGTGGCTAGTTCTAATTTTACCAACAACGCTTTATCGCTCAGTACGCTGTATGCAAAAAACGATGATTATAATTATCTGCACGAAAATGTTCCCAGTCTGATGAATCTGCAGCGACCATCGTTCGTAGGGCTCAATAAAGGTACGACCACCCTGGATATCAATGCAACGATATCTCAAGACGGCACGTATCGCTTATTGCTGCACGCAGGTTCAAAAGGAAGCCAAATCAATGCAAAAATGGGCGATACGAATGTAGTGCTACAGAAATTAAAGGACGACTTGGCGCAAACTGGTGACTTTGTAGACTTTAGCTATTTCTATGCCGACATTACTGTTAAAAAGGGTCATTACAAAATAATTGTCAAAAACACGTCACAAAACTCTATTTTGGTCGACTCGCTGACCGCTGCTCCTAAAAAAAATATTCCGCAGCAATTTAGCGAAGTGCATACGCAAGATCTTGACATAACCCCAGCTGAAACTTCCGGAATGTATACCTTGACTGTTAAAGGTGGTAAGGATGAAAAATAAAGGCATGGCATGGTTACAAAACAAGCAGCGGCAAGTATGGCTTGAATATGCTGGCCTTGCGCTATTTGTTATGATTCCATTGCTGCTACCGGGCTATATTCTGACGCTTGATCTTGTATTTACACCACATTTTGTATTGCCCAGCGAAGTAACGAATACGCATCTTTTAAACGGTACGCTTTGGGCTTTGCATTTTATTTTGCCAGGGGACGTGATTGAAAAAGTAATTCTGTTTCTCATTTTGCTCTTGTCGGGTGTGGGCATGCATTTGTTGGTGCACAGCCTTCGTCCGGTTGCCGTACGTACTGAATACTGGAAAGTCGCAACGTATTTCGCAGGACTCCTCTACGTTATAAATCCGTTTACCTATTCACGGTTCATGGCAGGGCAGTGGATGGTGCTTTTGGGCTATGCGCTGCTTCCTTTTTTCATTCGAGCACTCTTTGCATTGTTGCGGTCTCCTTCCTTAAAGTCAGCCCGCACTGTATCGCTTTTTGCCCTCGTTATTTCTATTGTGTCGCTGCATCATATTGGTATGCTGCTTTGTTTGGGCTTGCTTGTTATAGCCGGCGCAAGTGGTGCATACCGGCACAACCGCCCGCACCTTACGCGTTTTTTTGGATGGGTCGGGGCAAGCATGCTCTTTTTCTGTATCGCTTCGCTCTATTGGGTTATTCCGGTGCTTGCGGGGCATGGAGAAGTTGGCGCTTCGATTGCAAACTTCAATCAATCCCACTTTGATGCCTTTAAAACCAATGGTAACGGTGCGTTTGGGGCAATCGGTGAAGTAATACGTATGCAAGGGTTCTGGGCAGAAGCACAAAAGCTTTTTGTCCTGCCGCAGGTAATCGTTCCTATGTGGGGGCTAATTGTGCTGGTGCTTTGGATAGTCATTATTTACGGTGGTAAGAAAGCATGGCACCATAACAGGTTAGTAGTTGGATTTAGCGTTGGAAGTATTATCATTGGCACTATTTTAGCCGCAACACCGCTCATTGCCTCGTTAAAAGAGGTACTCCCTTTTGTGGCAGGCTACCGTGAACCGCATAAGTTTACTAATCTTGTAGTGATTGGCTACGCACTGCTGGGCGCGTTTGGTGTGGGGTATCTTCTCCAAGCCACCGCGAAGCGCTTTAATGAAAAAACGGCTAAAATCGCGGGCTTTATATGTTTAGCGCTTCCGTTGCTTATAACTCCGACCATGTTGTGGGGGTTTTCGGGCCAGTTATCCCCCCGGACGTATCCCGGGGAATGGTTTGAAGTAAATGACTACCTGAAAAAGAATGCAAAAGGCGAACGTGTTCTATTTCTTCCGTGGCACCAATATGCAAATTATAGTTTTAGCAAGCGGCTTATAGCAAACCCTGCAGAAAAGTTCTTTGAAGTTCTTATGATTATCAGTGACGATCCAGAATTTCGTAGCGTACCCCCAACGCAGCCAAACAGTGACAAACAACAGATTGCTACGCTATTAAAAGACAAACGAGACATTTCACCAATACTTACTCGTTTGCATATTGGCTATGTAGTACTGGCAAAAGAGCAGGACTTCAAAGAGTACGGGTATCTTGCAACGACACCAGGAATGTATGTTGTCAAAGAGAACGAAAAAGTAAAGCTATATAAAGTAGGAGAGCGATGATGAATAACCATCTCAAGGAACCACAGATACATAAACCCTCAGGTTTTCGCCGCGCTGGTTCATCGTTTGTTTTTATCGTAGCCATGGCTCTGCTGGGCTTCCTGGCACAGTTTCAGTGGATAGGGCACATTGTTATCGTATTGTACGTTGCCGTGGCACTCCTGACGCGCAGGTCGGCCTCAGAGATGTTTACGCTGGCTTTGATTTCGCTCGGTGTAGTGCCGGTAGCGATTATTCTGGCTAATTGGCTGATTGCTCAAAACTTTGCAGCATACAGTTTTATGTTTTTTGTCTTTGGTATGGTTGCTATGACGGCCGAGTTACAGAGAGAGATAAAAGCCAGAAAGTAAAAATGACAACCATACAGGGGTGGCCGTTTGACGCTCGTTTGGATGGTTGATACGCTTGTACTTGCGAACATAAACGTAAGGGGAAAGGAAAGCTATGAGCAAAAAATCGACCCAATCGTTGTCACGCAATAAAGTGATGCCAAGTAAACTCATTATGGGTTTGATGGTAGCTGGTGTTAGCGTACTTGTTGGTACAGCTGGCATCGCGAACGCCTCACCAGGTAACTCCGGAAACGGATACGGTGGGAACAACAATGGTGGAATCAATTTGAATATTGGTGACATCCTTGGTGATAATAACGTTATCGTTATTGTTATCAACTATTTCGCTGGCAAATAATTAACTAGTCAACGTCAATGGAGGCTGCTCGTATGAGCAGCCTCTTTTTGGCAAGAACTCTCTAGGAGTTAGCTATCTGGAAGGCCCTATCCTGTTCAATAAGCTGTTTCCATGAGTGAATTTCGCCGGCTTCTAGCTGAGAGAGGTGTTTACTAGTGTGTTTCTCTACCTTCGACCTGTGTGTTGCTAAGAGTGTATTTGCTTTCTTCAGGGGATAGACATATGACATTATTAGTGCAGTTTGTTTTTTCTGGAATGCAACTATATCCTCGTCAATGGGTGGCAAGTTACGTTGGTTATGGCCGCTAATCTCTCGGTAGAGTTCATGCCCCAACAGAGGCCCCTCGGGCTTATAAAGAGCCCCGAGGTCGGCACAGGCTACGGCTTTTGCGAGTAGCTCTGCTTGTTTTGAGGGATACTTTTGGGTATTTGCCTTTTGACTGACAATAATACCATCTTTGAATATTGGTTCGGTTCCCAGTATCGCAAGCCTACCCATGGTGATCGCCTCAGGTGGAAGATGTTCAGCCAACGCATTGTCGAGCCACTCGGCACTTTCATCTTCGTTGACACCGGGGCCACGAAGCTGCACGATATCATGTGCTGCACCAGCTACCCTGGCAACTACTTGTTCAGCTGGCGAGAGTCCGAGTTTTTGTCCTAATGCTACCGCACCCATACTTACCATTCGTGCATGAAGTCCGTTGTGAAAGCGCAGATGATTCCTCCCGTGTCTTTGTTTGCCGTCACTAAACTGCTCATCCACTACGTCAAAAGCACGGGTAGTCGTTTGCTCCGCCATTGATAACTGTTTTTTATTCATATAAAGCGCTTCGCTCATCACTCATGTTCCTTTCGCTAGTTGGTGTGTTGAAGCATAGAGAAGAAGTAAAAAACTGGATAACTGTTGCGCAAAAAGTGCACAAATGGTACAAAAGGGTACGATGCAACAAGATATAAAAATGCTGGAAAACTATTTCTCTAAATTAGGCCTTGAGCCCGAGGTCGCTACGCTATATACGACACTTACCGCCAATGGCCCTCAAACAATTTCCGAGCTCGCCCGTCATTCTAAAATAGAGCGCACGCGCATCTATCGCCTGCTTGATACGCTCAGCAAAGCCAGCATTATAGAGGTAAAAACAGAATATAAGCGCACTATACTAAAGGCAGCACCTCTTGATAACCTGCAAATCCTCCTTAGTAAAAAAGAAGAAGATTTACGAGCCATGCAATCAGAGTTGCGGCTTGTTCAAGAGACACTGCGCGTACGAGAAAAGCTTACGGATGTCACTCAGATGCATTCTTACAAAAATATTGAGGGCTTAAAGCAAATGTTCTGGAATCAAACACGCTCTAAGACGGAAAAACTTTCAATTCTCTATGAAAATATACAAAATCGCACCAATAGTGCTTTTTTTGAACGTTGGGTGCGAAAGTGTAATGAACAAGGTATTAAATCTCGAGCAATTGTGGGAGATCATTTCCTTGAAACGCAAGAAGAATGGTATAGACGCAAGGATAACGAGCGTCTTGAGCGCTGGCAATCACGATATGTGAGTGATTTGGTATTTCCTATCACTCATTCAACAGTGGTGTACGATGATTGTGTATCGTACTATAACTGGCATGAAGGTGACTTCTCGGGCGTAGAAATTATTAATCAAGAGATTGCCGATGGTCAACGCGAATTTTTTACTATGCTTTGGGGTAAAGCCGAGCCCATTACAAAGCAAATAAGCCAACAGTTACCGGAATAAATTCATACTTGACATACTTTTCATACTTATGATACTATTATGATAGTAAGTTAAGGAGTACGAAAACTCATGGGTCATTCACCGGTTCAAAATAAAAAACTCTACGGCACCGCAACGGTTGGTACGAAAGGCCAGGTGGTCATTCCAGCTGATGCCCGCGAAGAGCTTAATATCACTGCAGGCGACCGCCTGTACGTTGTTGGTTCGGCCGACAGCGGCTTTTTGGGCTTTTTGAAAGAAGAAGCGCTTGAATCTATGGTGCAACATTTGGCGCAACAAGTTGAAAGTTTTCGTGCGCTCAAACAAGAAAAAGATAAGGAGCAATAAGTTCTATGCATCATCACCTAAGCTTGCGTAGCAAGCTAATAATTATGATTTCGGTCATGGCCAGCCTCTTTTTAGTGGCGCTTGACCAAACAATCATTTCAACGGCTCTTGGAAAAATAGTTGAAGATTTCGACTCGTTTTCGTCCCTTACGTGGGTGGTAACGGCGTATCTTATTACGACTACCATTACGACACCGATTGCCGGTAAATTTTCCGACTTGTTCGGTCGCCGCACCATGATTCTTATTGGTGTGACCATTTTTACCCTTGGTTCGCTCCTCAGTGGTACCAGTGGTAATATCGACCAGCTAATCATGTGGCGAGCCCTGCAGGGAATTGGTGGCGGTATTATTACGGCTAATGCCTTTACTATTGTGGGTGACCTTTTTGCTGCTCGTGAACGTGGTAAATGGCAGGGGCTTATTGGAGCAGTATTTGGTATTGCTTCGGTAATCGGACCACTGCTTGGCGGTTTTCTGACCGAATCTCACGCCATCTTGGGTCTTACGACCGACTGGCGCTGGACATTCTTCATTAACGTGCCAGTAGGTATTGCGGCCTTCATTGTGATTGCGATTTTCTGTCCACCGCTAAAGCACTCAAAAAAGCCAAGTGTCGACTACGCTGGTGCAGCCCTTTTGGCAGTTGCGCTTGCAACACTAGTGCTTGCAGTTGATAACACCGATAAAATCTTTGCCGACCTGCTTACAAGTACTGGTATGAACCTTACGACACTTCGCGTTATTATGGCGGCTATTGTAGCAGCTTCGGTTGCCGGCTTCATTGCTGTTGAGCGCCGTTCGAAAGAGCCAATTCTACGGCTTGAGTTCTTCAAGAACAAGAATTTCCTTATTCTCACCGGTATCGCCATGTTTGTTGGTGCAGCGATGCTTGGTTCAATTTTGTACCTGACACAGTTCAACCAGCAGGTATATGGCGCAAGCCCAACACAGTCTGGCTTGATGCTTCTGCCAATGATCGGTGGACTCATGGTTATGAGTATTACCACTGGACAGCTGGTTTCAAAATCGGGTAAATACAAACGATTTATGATCGCTGGTGCGGTTGCTACTATGCTGTCTATGGCAGCACTGGTAACACTGACACCAACCAGTTCATTTATTCACGAGGCAATCATCATGGTGTTTGTCGGAGCCGGAATCGGTACGCTGATGCCCCTTATGAACATTGCTATTCAAAACGAATTTGAGCAAAAAGATCTTGGTGTTGCCACCAGCTCCAACCAGCTTTTCCGCGGTCTTGGTTCAACCATTGGTACGGCTATCTTTGGAAGCATGTTGACACTCGGTATCACCAGCTCAATCGGCGACATGAACAACGATGCCTATGTGCAGACGCTTCGAAAATCACCAGCTTCCAGCCAGGTGATTACCGGTGACATTAACGATGCCAACACGCTGTTGCAAATCAACATGCCAACGGTAAAAGATAAAATCAATGATGGTTTTGCTAAGAGCCTTACTAACGTTGCCGTGCCTGCACCTGTAAAGCAAAAGCTTGCCAGTGATTTTACAAAAGATCAAAATGCCTATAGTGACAAAGTGGTCAATGCCTTTACCGAAAGCATCCATCATATATTTATTGTCACTTCGGTAATAATGTTCATTGCACTGCTTCTTACACTTGCTCTTAAAGAGCGCCCGCTCCAGGCGGCAAGTCCGGAAGAAACACCAGGAGAGTAAGTTAGGTTTCAAAATAAAAGCGCCCACACTGGCGCTTTTATTTTCCGCTTGCTATTTTCACTCAAGGCTTTAGTATAGAGAATGTCGTAGGACCAACATATACTAGGAGTAGGTATAGTTATGGCAACGATTGAAGAGATCAGACTTGACCGTATTGCCGGCCACATAGAGGATTGGTCGGAGGGTAGACCCACATTCAGGATCATTGTTTGTCATCCGGGAAATAAACGCTGTCAGCTCGTATTGCGTGATATCGATCGAAATGACTCTGTGCTGCTATATGTAGTCGGAAATGATGCGCAGACCCAAGGAGAGCTCTGCCAGATCATCGAAGGGATATACAGCTACGAAACGCTTGAGATAAAAGCAATGGTCGGTAGATTGGTGAGGCGTGGTGAGTCCATCCTTGAATTTGCGCTAAAAAGTTCGCTGGGAAGGAAAACTACGATCACGGACCTCAGACCACGGACGGGGAAAGCGAGATCTTAATCTTCTAAAAGCGGGCAGGGTGTGTTTGAAGGTTCTTTTCGGTATCTCGCACACTCTGCTCGCATCCATCTTGAGTATCATAAGGGTTATAGACGGCCCTTTCTTTTTATCCTATACTGCTTATGTATGCTTAAGTACTATGTGAGGCGAAGTGAAGGTGAACAGTTCCAGAAGGTAACGACTCCCCCAAAGGACAATGTGTGGATTCATGGTGATGTGGTTACTGAACACGACCTACGCAATCTTTCCACTCAGTTTTCAATGGATTTTAATATTCTGCGTGACGTTCTTGACAAAGATGAATTGCCGCGGGTTGAAATACAACAAGATGCTCTGTATGTATTCGTACGAACTGTTACGCGAAGCAAACATGGTCAAATTACTACGACACCGGTACTTCTCGCGGTGAAAGACACAGTGTTTGCAAACGTCTCTGCAATTGTGACAACTGACAATAAGTTAGCCACTCCAAGTGTTGCGGCCCAATCTATTGATACCTATGGCTTACTACTGGGAACGTTTGCTGCTGTGGTAAGTGAATACGAAGATCTTATGAAGCATACGGCGCGTTATATTCATGATACTGCCCAGCGTCTGCGTACCCATGAGGTCACCAACGAAGATTTTGTACGCTTTGTGACTGTCGAAGATAATTTGAACGAATATCACATGAACTTAAGCGCTATGCTTGTGGTGGCCGAGCGGCTGCGTGAAACGCTAAATCGTAGCAATGACACCGAAGCGGTAGAAGATATACTGCTTTATATTCGGCAGCTACTTGTAGCTATTACTAGTTACAACCAAAGTATCACTAGTATTCGTAATGCCTATGGAACCATTGCTAATAACGTATTGAACCAGCGCATGAAGACATTAACGGTCCTCACGGTCCTTATCGCACTGCCTAACGTCTTTTACGGCATGTATGGCATGAATGTGGCTCTGCCATTTCAGGAGCAGCCCTGGGCTTACGGAGTTGTACTTGGCATGAGCGTGACAATAATGGTATTGGTGTTTGCTATTGCTCGAAAGCGTGGAATCTTTTAAAAATCATTGTTAATTATTCTACAATATTCTACTTGAAACTCTCCGTAGTATCCCTTATAGTTAAAACATAACCGCTACCTTGTTGGCGTACGCTTGACGTGTGTATACGCGTTTGTTATTATTCTCTATGTGTCCTGGCGTCACAACACGTAAAATTTCATTTTAAAGGTCGAAGCACGCTGGGACTGTACGTAGTACAAGGAGTACAATCACACATGCCAATAGCTGTCGAATTTGTGTCTACTAGACGCAAAAAGATTGCAGTGGATGTGGTGCCTGCCGAATGGCAACTGTATATCGCACATTAGAACGTGTGTTCAACCCCGAACTTCTTGGTAGGTTATACCTCCGAGAGTTCACCTCAAAAAAGAAAACACCCCAAGGCACCGGGGTGTTTTTATTTGCCAGTATACTCGTTACTTGGCGTTTGAGATGTCTATGCCTGCGCTTTTAAATGCGGGAATAAGAACAAGTTTTTCAAGAGCACTTGCATCGCTCCAGATAGGGCTCGCGCCAGCCGTATCGCCACTTACTATTGCACCGTCTTTAACATACTGGTCTACCGGCTGGCCGTTAAGGTAAAAGGTTGGTGTGGCGTTAACACCGGCTTTTTTACCTATCGCCTGATCAAAATTGATCTTTGTGCCGACTTTAGTGCTGGCAAAGTTAGTCTTGAACACATCGGTTTTTAGCCCCAATTCCTGGGCGTATCCTTCAAAAAAGCTGCCACGTTTGTCTGAGGTAAGGCTACCCCAGGATGCTTGGGTTTCGTATAGCTTATTGTGCATTTCCCAAAACTTTCCCTGAATTCCGGCTGCTTCTGCCGCCGCCGCTGCTGCACGAGCATTCGGATGCTTATCAGCAAGAGGGAAGTTACGGAACACAAATGCCAGCTGGCCTTCGTATTTTTCGGTTACCTGCTTGATGGTCGGGTACGCCGAACCACACCCCGGGCATTGGTAGTCACCGTATTCAACGAGCATTACCTTACTGTCGGCTTTGCCAAAAACGTGATCGGCAATATCGCCCGAAGCGGCTGTGGCCGCTTGAATTTTATTAGTATCAACAGCACCTACATCTACTTTATTTTTCGATGACAGATAGACTAGTCCGCCGAGAAGAACAATACAAATGGCCGCAAAGATAATCCATGCTTTTTTACTCAACTTATAACTCCTTATACTTACACTATTTAGTGTAGTAGAAAAGGACTGCCCCGGCAAGGACAGATGAGGTACAATGGGAAAGATATGATGGTAGTTATGATTATTCTTTGCTTGATGGTTCTTGTGTTACTTATTGTTATTAGCGGAGTTAATCCGCAACGTTCAACCATGAGTCTGTACGAGTTGCAGCGCCGCAAATCAAACGGTGATAAAACAGCAGGAGCTCTCCTGCAACGAGAAGAACTCATTGGTGACATCGTGTCACTTCAGCGCGTTGCCTCAGCACTTTTACTCGTTGTGCTTGTCACACTGCTCGTTGCAACGTTTGGCTGGTTAGTGGGGGTAATTCTAGCTGTATTTGTTGCGCTTGAGTATGGATCGATAGCTCGCCTGTCACTATTTCAGCGATATTCCGGGCGTTTATACGAAAAGTACGAGCCACCACTCCTTTCGTTTACAGCAAAACACACCAAAGGCTTTCTTCGTTTAGTGCGAAACATTACCCCCGAGACGCCACTTAGCAGGCAACTGGATTCAAAAGAAGAGTTGCAACATCTCGTGGCGCAATCGGGCGCATTGCTTTCAAACGATGAGAAAAAACTCATTAGCCATGGCTTGCAATTTGAAACCATGAAGGTAAGCGAAATTATGACGCCGCGCGGCACGATTGACAGTATTAATAAAAAAGAACTACTAGGTCCGCTAACGCTCGATGACCTTCATAAAACTGGCCATAGCCGCTTTCCGGTCATTGATGGTGATGTCGACCATGTCATTGGCACGCTTCATATTCAAACCCTTTTTACACTTGATTCCCGCCGCTCCACCACGGCCGAAAAGGCCATGGAACCTCGTGTGTTTTATATTCGGCAAGACCAGAATTTACAGCACGCACTGGCCGCATTCGTACGCACTCACCACCACTTATTTATTGTTATAAACGAGTTCCGTGAAACGGTGGGCGTTGTTAGTCTTGAAGACGTGATTGAGGCACTACTCGGACGCAAAATAGTTGATGAATTTGACACGCACGAGGATCTTCGTGCTGTTGCAGCACGCAATCCACGCAGCAATAATCATCCTGAAAAGCGTGAAGACGTATAGAGGTGACATTCAACGGTGGCGAAATGTCGCTTAGAGTGGTAAAATAACCCTAATATGACATGGCGAGTTGATAACGACAATAATCAACGGGTCGGCAACTAGCCCGGCGTGCTTTTTGTGCTACCGACCCATTCAAGCCTTCCCAATCAACCAATTAACAAGGAATTATTATGACACGAACTTTAGTACGCGACCTTGCCTCGCAAACGGAGACTACCGCAACCATTAGCGGATGGGTGCACGTACGCCGCGATCATGGCGGGCTTATATTTATCGATTTACGTGACCACACGGGCATTATTCAGCTGGTCATTCAGCCAGAAAACGCCGAAGCGTTTGCGCTTGCCGAGCAGGTACGCAACGAATACGTTATTTCAGCCACCGGTTTGGTGCGAGAACGTGAAGAATCGCTCAAAAATCCTCACATTCCAACCGGGAGCATAGAGGTTGTCGTTGAAAACATCCGCCTGCTTAACCGCTCGGACGTGACGCCAATTCCGGTTCATGATGACGCGCCTCAGGCAAACGAAGAACTACGCCTCAAGTACCGTTATCTCGATCTGCGCCGACCAAAAATGCAAACAATGCTTCAAAAAAGAGCCGATGCCTACAAATATATGCGTAACTTTATGGAGCGCGAAGAGTTTGTTGAGGTGACAACGCCAATTATCGCCAATTCCAGCCCTGAAGGTGCCCGTGACTTTTTAATTCCATCACGTATTCACCCCGGTTCGTTTTACGCCTTGCCGCAAGCTCCGCAACAGTTCAAGCAGCTGCTCATGGTAGGCGGAATTCCACGTTACTACCAAATTGCGGCTTGTTTTCGCGATGAAGACCCTCGTGCCGATCGCCTGTATGGAGAATTTTACCAGCTTGACCTTGAAATGGCGTTTATTGAGGACGGTGAAGATGTTCGTCGTACCATGGAGCCGCTTATTAAAGGTATGGTAAAAGAGTTTGCTGGTAAAACATTGCTTAGTGAAACGATTCCTCGTATTTCCTACCTTGAAGCCATGGACCGCTATGGCTCCGACAAGCCCGACCTTCGCTATGGTATGGAACTGACTGATCTTTCACCCGTACTCGCTGAAACAGGCTTTGGCGTATTTGCAAACACCATAAAAGCCGGCGGAGTTGTAAAAGCCATTACCGTAAAGGGCGGGGCGAGTCTTAGCCGTTCGCAAATCGATTATTTTACCGATATTGCAAAAAGTGAAGGCGCCGGCGGCTTGGCGTACATTACGTTCGAAAATGACGAAGTTAAATCACCCATCGCCAAGTTTTTAACACCCGAAGAACTTGCAGCGATTAAAACGACAATGCAGGCCGAAAACGGCGACATCGTTTTCTTTGGTTCGGATAAACGAGAGGTTGTTAACAAAGTACTCGGCAAGCTGCGTATTGAATTTGCCGACCATTTTAAGCTAAAAGACCCAAGCGTCATAGCCTTGGCCTGGACTGTTGATTTTCCGTTTTACGAATGGGACGAGCGTGCCAAAAAGCTCGACTTTAGCCACAACCCGTTCTCAATGCCAAAAGGTGGTAGCGAGGCATTTGACGCAGAAGATAAACTCGAGATTATCGCCGACCAGTTCGACATGGTCATGAACGGCTACGAAATCTGCTCGGGCGGTGTTCGTAACCACAACCCAGAGGTTATGTACAAGGCTTTTGGCGTGCTTGGCTACGACCGCGCCTATGTAGACTCTCGTTTTGGCGCTATGATCAACGCCTTTAAATACGGCGCACCGCCACACGCCGGCTGTGCCTTTGGCGTGGATCGTATTTTAATGGAACTCACCGGCGAAAAGAACGTTCGCGAAGTCGTGGCTTTTCCAAAAAATGGCTCCGGCGTTGATGCCATGATGAGTTCACCTAGTGTGGTCGAACCCGCTCAGCTTAAAGAGCTGTCAATTGATATCTTGAAGAGCGTTTAACAGGCCTATAGATACAAGAGTGCGAAATATAAAACCCCACCAGTAATGATGGGGTTTTATCGTAACAAGCGGCTGTATTACTTATGCGCCAATTACTACTACAGTTTTGCTTCTTAAAGTGAGTGTCATTATTGTGGCCCTCCGTATTTAACTAGTAATATTATTATAACACCCGCTGACAGTAAATAGATAGTCCAATTGAATCGCCTTGCTCTTTTGGTTACTACTGTATTTGCGTCATTGATCGCTCCGATATAGTCATCGTGGATACATTCTAGCAAGGCCAATTCAGAAGGATATTTACGGATAGTCTTCTTATGACCTTCAAAATCACACGGGATTCTCCAGCCAACAGTTGAAATTGTCCACATTAATAATCCGAATGCAACGCAAAGCATTATCACGGCTGTAAGAAATATTATTTGGCCGTATAATACGTCAGGAAACTTTACAGAAGCTGAAAATAGAAAAGTTACTATAGCAATTTCACCTGCTATAAAGCCTAGGGCCTTTAATCTCATTTGATCGTAGATATTACTAATGTGATCAAAAGTCCTTCGCATCTCGGTAAGGTTGATATTTACTATCTTTGCCTTTTCATCATCTGAAGTAACTGCCATTTTGCCTCCGTATCTATCACAAGTATTTATCACACAGTATGATATTGATGTAAATTAGGCAACCATATGCATGATTCTACTTCCCGCTCATGGTGATGTTGAAATGGTAGATTTTCGTCTGTCTTTGGCTATAAGGCTATTGCTTTTATGTCAAAATAATGCTAAAGTATAGAAGTTGTTATAGCTAACACAAACACTACAATAAAAACAATTCACGTTGCAGGCTGCATCTTACTTAGGCGTATAATAGTAAGGTAAGGGTAATTTGCTTACAGCGAAAGGAGAAGCTACATGGATATGAATGTCCTCGTCACACTACTGACGATCGCAGTTGTACTACTCTCGATCGTTATCATTGCGTTACTTACCGCAGTGGTAGTTGTACTTGTAAAAGTACAGCGGGTCATTAAAAGTATCGATGCGATTACAGAAAATCTCGCATCGGCTACAGAATGGCTATCACCAGTAAAAGTATTTAGCCATATTGCTAAATTGTTTCGTAAATAAGTAATACTTCATAAGGAGAATATAATTATGATGAACCGAACCGCAAAAGTTATTATCGCAGCTACCGCCGGATTTGTCGCAGGCATACTACTTGCACCAAAAAGTGGTGAAGAAACGCGAAAAGAAATTAAAGGCAAAGCCCTTGATGCAAAAGACTATGCCAACGAAAAAGCAACACAAGTAAAGGCTGCAGCGGCTGAAGCTGCCGATACATTAAAAACAAGCGCGCACCACGTAGGCGATGAGGCTGAAGGCATGGCAAAAAGTGCTCGAAGCTCGGCGCAACGTGTGGCTGGCGAAGCATCGAAATTAAGCGATGAAGCTAAAACCCGTGCTACCCGTGTTGCCGATGAAGCAAAACGAACCGCAACCCGAGTTCAAAAAGACGCCGAGAAACACCTTCGATAAATCTCGTTCCGTCCATAAAATGACTCTCTGATTAGAGAGTCATTTTAATTATGCGGCAATCTATTTTTAAAATACCCATGAAACTATTTGACAATACAGTTAATACGAGATATCGTATCGGGTGAGTATACACTTCGAGCAAGGAGACGAAATGGAAGAACGGTTGTTTGAAGTAATGATGAGCTTGCCTACGTACGAAGGACTCTGCAAGGCAGCGAAGAAAGACTTTAGTGTCATGGCAGGTGAAGAACTGCCAAACGCCTTGAACGTTCTGATTGCTTATACCCGCGCGGTTGTGGCTGACAACATGACTCCGATCGCTGTTCTTGTTGACACGGTATCCCTCACTAATGCAGACGGTGGAGCTGTACAGCTTCTGATCAATAAGGTGCAGCGACCACCCGCCAGCATTCGGAAGATTGAGGTTGGCGTAGGAGTGGTGGACTCCAGGGCTACCAGGGAGTCGGTTTTCAGCCGGAGCGACATAGTGAAAGAGATTCGTTTCACCGTTGTATTGCCCAACCCTGCTTCGTAAGTGCACTCCACGCCTCGGCAGGCCTTGAGTTTTTGTCTTAATGATGGAAGCGCTCGCATACTGCGCGGGGCTTCTATCATGCCCCCGGTTTTATATTTCTATTGGCGATTCAAGCCGGCGATATTCAACGATATTATTTTTTGCAGCCATACCAAGCAGACGATCAGCCACCTCCTTGCCTTCGGTCGACAAAATAGCATCATGAGTAGGAAATGCCAGGCGGGGTTTTACTGCGGCAAGAAAATCCATCGCTTCACCGATTTTCATCCAAGGAGCGGCGGCCGGTAGGGCCAGCGTATCAACAGGTTGGTCAGGAACGGTAAACGAGTCACCGGGGTAATATAGCAGGTCGTTTATAAGTACGCCTACGTTTGAAATTTTTGGAATGCTGGCGTGAATAACGGCGTGTGAATCACCAAAAAATTCGAGGTCAAATGAACCGATTGTAATACGGTCGCCAGCGGCAACAGTACGGCTTTGGAACGTTTCAATTTTTGCCGTCACCGCAGCGTTTGATACAATAACAGCTTCGGGATTTTTATCGATGATTGCTGCTAGTTGGTCGGGGTCGAAATGATCGCCGTGTTCGTGTGTAATAACGATAGCCACAACGCTCCCCGGCGCAATAAAATCCGTTGAAAAACCACCCGGGTCAACCACAAGAATCTGCTCGTCCTTTTCAACGGTAAAACAGGCGTGCTGGTATTTTGTTACTTTCATATTATTCCTCCTCCTTAAACCACTTGGCATAGGCCTTTCGTGCCTTTGTAACTTTGGGCGCAATCACAATAGAACAGTAGCCGGCTTCGGGGTTTTTGTTGAAGTAATCCTGGTGTTCTTCTTCGGCTACGTAAAATATATCAAGCGGGGTTATTTCGGTAACGATAGGGTCGTTCCATATTTGTTGTGCACGATCCCGAGCGGTCTCAAATGCTTCTTTTTGGGTATCGTCATCATAAAACATAATTGACCGGTATTGAGTGCCTTTGTCGGCCCCTTGGCGATTGAGCGTGGTGGGGTCGTGAATAAGAAAATAAATAGCGAGAATGACATCGGCTGGAATAATCGTTTCGTCAAAGACTATCCGCACTGCTTCGGCAAAGCCCGTTGTGCCGGTAGCTACCTGGTAGTAATTTGGTGCATCAAGCAGCGTGCCGCCCGAATAGCCGCTTTCTACTTTTGTAACACCTTGAATACCGCGATACACCGCATCTAAACACCAAAAACAACCGCCTCCGAGTACATAACTTGTCATATTCTTAGTATACGCCGTTATACTAAAGAGGTGAATAAGGATGAATTTCAGCAGCTGCTTTGGGAAAAAGCTAAAGAACATTACCGCATAATGCCATGGCGTGAAGATACCCGTCCGTACTACGTACTAGTAAGTGAACTTATGCTCCAGCAAACACAGGTAAACCGCGTTATACCAAAGTTCGAGGCGTTTATTGCCCGCTTTCCAGATGAAAAAAGCCTGGCCGAGGCATCACTGGCCGATGTATTGAAGCTGTGGAGCGGCCTGGGATATAACCGCCGGGCCAAGTTTTTGCACGAAGCAGCAAACAAGATTACCAATGAATATAGTGGTGTGTTTCCTACAACATATGATACATTGCTATCATTGCCGGGAGTCGGCAAGGGCACGGCGGGGCTATTTTAGCCTATGCGTATAACCAGCCGGTCGTATTTATTGAAACGAACGTACGAACCGTTTATTTTTATCATTTTTTTGAAATGGGCGGCAAGGTGGATGACGGTGAGATTAGCGAGTTAGTCCGTGCGACCCTTGACCATGAACACCCGAGAGAATTTTACTGGGCTCTGATGGATTACGGGTCGTGGTTAAAAAGTAGTGGTGCCGGGCGCATTTCGCAGAGCAAGCACTACAAAAAACAGTCTGCTTTAAAAGGAAGCGTCCGCGAGGTACGGGGGCAGATTATCCGGGTACTGGCCGGGGGTGATAAAACCGAACCTGAGCTTAAAAAAGTACTTGAAGCCGACGATAGATTTATGAGAGCACTTCACGGTCTTGTTAAAGATGGCTTGGTTGAACAGACTGGCCTGTATTTGCATTTGACCAAATAGGGGTCGGTCGTTAATAATAAGGAGGAATGAAACGATTTATACTCTTACTGACGGCTGCCATGTTGCTTACTGCGGGCTCGTTACTTATAGTACGCGCTGCAAAAGCCCAAAGCGTCCCTATGACCGAGGTGCATATTCAGCGGATTCGCAGCAATTGCATTGATGCTCAGTCGACCCTTAATCAGTTGCATAAAAGTGATGGATTACTTCGCGTTAACCGAGGGCAGCTATACGAATCGATTTCGACAAAACTCATGGCCCCGCTTAATAGCAGGATTACGCTGAACAAGCTTGATGGCGCAACACTTGTGAGTGTGACCGCAACTTACGAAAATCAATTGGAAGATTTTCGCTTGAAGTATCAGTCGTACGAAGAAGCAATGTCAAGAACGTTGAAGCTCAATTGCCAAAATCAACCCGTTGCTTTTTACGATAGTGTAGGCGAGACGCGTGAAAAACGAAAGCTGGTTCACGATAGTACGGTAGTACTTCAGACAACTATTCAAAAGTACAAAGACGAGTTTGAGGTGTTTGCTAAGACCGTGCAGGAGAAGACCCAATGACCCACGAAGATTTATTGGCCGAAGGGCACTCGTTAAGCCGCTGGGCGCAGCATCGTTTTATGCTGCTGGTTGGCGCTACTATTCTTATATCGCTTTTTCTTGTAGGAGTTGCACTGGCGCTCTACGCTAGTAGCGGCACTGCCCAACTTGACCTTAGCCGACCCGGATATGAATCGGTCCGTAAACAAGCGGTTCGGTCCGATACGTTTAACGGCTACCCTTCAAGCGGAGCAATCGATAAAAGTGCGCTCGATGAATTTCGAAAACTATACGACAAGCAAGCCCAGCAGGCAACCAGTGTTGACAGCTTTGGCGGTGCAGCTATGAGCGACCAGACACTTTCAATCGAGGCGCTCCCTGAAGAGCAATCAGTTGCCCAGTAGTTATTTCCTTTTTGAAGCTGGGGCGGGGCCGGAAGCCGAGCTAAGACCGATCTTTTTTTCTTCAAACTCTTCAAGCAGACGGCGGCGCATTTCGGCCGTTACCGACCATTGATCTGAAGGCTGGGTTTTGCCTGAAATAAGCAAATTAACATTTGTTGAGGTAAATTCTCCTACCGATACGAATGACGGCGCTTCAATAATTTTGGGCTGCCATTTTTCTTCTTGTGCCAGTGCTGCACCGGTTTCGTTAATGAGCGTAATGATTTCTTCGAGGTCGGTTGAGGGTTGGACGGCAATTGAAAACCTGGCCATGCTATAGCCCATGGTTTTATTAATAACATGCTGTACCATGCCGTTTGGAAAGTAATGCACATTACCATCGGCGTCACGAAGTACGGTTGAGCGGGCACCAATACGCTCTACCGTACCGCTGGCACCTTCAATCTCAACGATATCGCCTACGCGATACTGGTTTTCTGAAATAATGAATATGCCTGAAAGAAAGTCTTTTACAAGTGATTGAGCACCGAACCCAAAGGCGACTCCCACGATTCCGGCACTGGCAAACAGCGGTGCAAGGTCGGCCCCGGGAAAAAATAGCCTAAAGAGGGTAAACGCCGCAATGGTAATAATGAAGACGCGCCAGACATTATTGAACAGCCCTACGAGGGTTCGTTCGCGCTTTTCAATGTCTTTTCTGTTCCAGTCACGGCGCCGGCTGGTTTCAACGGTACGCTTCACGATTCGTCCCATGAACAGTGTTCCAAGGTAGTAAAATGCAGCCGTAATGACGATTGTTATGGTAACGGCGAGGCCATTTTTACCGATCCACATAAAAATTTCATTCATATGTGGTAGTATATCATGTTGTGACAGCTCACTATGCTACCAGCTTTACAGAGACGATCGCCTCACTTTTAAGAGGTGGTAGTATTGTTGTAATTCGTACCGATACTTTGTATGGATTGGTAGCGCGAGCGGATAGCCAGGCGGCGGTCGAGCGTGTATACGCGGTAAAAAAACGAACACCGTCTAAGTCGCCCATTGTGTTAATCGACTCGTTCGAGCAATTATTTGATTCGTACGACCAAGCGACAACTGACCGGCTAGGGGAACTGTGGCCGGGCAAAAATAGTGTTATTTTGCCAAGCCGAAATGCGCCAGCGTGGCTAAG
>Ga0193717_1000158_pt1 | contig 61766 bp, 66 predicted proteins | sample U2c2metaG_FD_145900 | JGI IMG/M metagenome (GOLD analysis project Ga0193717, IMG submission 145900) | Soil microbial communities from a riparian zone of the East river system, Colorado, United States - U2c2 | ecosystem: Environmental > Terrestrial > Soil > Riparian zone | place: USA: East River... | reverse complement strand
CCCCATAAAACATAGATGGCAAGAAAGGCCAGGACGACCCGGAGATCGATGGACCGCCGTTCGCTGACCTGCTCCCCGCTAACCTGTGTAGTCGTCATAGATGGTTACCACTTTACAAATTGCAGGGTAACCTGTAAACATGGTTTTGCAGGTTAGCTCGAAAAAAGTGACGAAACCCTTCGAACTCGTTGCCGGCCACCCGGTGCTCGATCTTGTGAACACGCTCGACTGGCGTTTTCGCGAATTCGGACCTGAGGAGCTGATCCCTTCTTATGAAGATCTTGTACGGTTTGCGGAGCAGTCGGGAGTTCTGAGCCCGCGCCTTGCGCGAGGCCTCCGCCGCGCGGAGATTGGAAATCATGCCCGCGTTCTGCAGGAGGCAAAAGACCTCCGCGAGACCGCAGCCCAGATCTTTTATGCGATGTTGGACGAAGTAGAGCCTCCTGTCGAGTCGATCGTAAAGCTGAATCGGCAGTTGCACGCAGCACTGTCGAACCGTTCGCTGCGATGGGCCTCCTCGCGAGTGAAGTACACGTGGCCCTCCGGCGATACCGATCCACGGCTGCCTCTCTGGCTCCTGGCGCAATCGGCCGCAGACCTTCTTACCTCCGAGGCTGCGGGTTCCGTCCGGGCGTGCGCCAACCCGGAGTGCCGCTGGCTTTTTCTGGACACCAGCAAGAATCATCTGCGCCGGTGGTGCGACATGAAGATCTGCGGCAACCGCATGAAGGTACGGCGCTTCAAGGCGCAGCAGCGGGCGTAACCCCGCTCCATCGACTATCCTGTAAGAGACAGCTTTTTCCGAGCCGAACGCGCTCGAATGAACAGAGGACCTTCCCTTGCCCTTGAACTGCGGAATCGTCGGCCTGCCCAATGTGGGCAAGTCCACCATCTTCAACGCCCTTACCTCGGCCAAGGCCCAGGCGGCGAATTATCCCTTCTGCACCATCGATCCCAACACCGGCACGGTTACGGTTCCCGATGAGCGGCTCGACCAGATCACCAAGCTGGTGGTCCCCAACCGCACCGTTCCGACCACGATGGAGTTCATCGATATCGCTGGACTGGTCGAAGGTGCGAGCAAGGGCGAAGGTCTCGGAAACCAGTTCCTGGGCCACATCCGTTCCACCGATGCCATCTGCCATGTAGTACGCTGCTTCGACGATCCCGAGGTGGTTCACGTCGCCGGCGGAGTAAACCCGCTCCATGACATCGACATCATCAACACCGAGCTTTTGCTGGCCGATCTCGATACGGTCGACAAGCGCGCCCAGCGCGTCGAAAAGCTCGCGCGCAATACGCAGGATGCGAAGATCAAAACCGAAGCCTCGGCGGTCGCGAAACTGAAGACGGTTCTGGACGCAGGCAAGCCAGCACGCACTGCCGACCTCACCGACGACGAGCGTATCGCCGCCCGCGATCTCTTCCTCATCACGGCCAAACCCCAGCTCTACGTCGCCAATGTCGACGAGGCTGGGCTTACAGTGGGGAACGCTTACACGGAGGCCGTCGAAAAGCGGGCCGCAGAAGAGGGCGCACAAGTTGTTCGCATCTGTGGAGCCCTTGAGAGCGAGATCGCACAGCTCGATCCTGCCGAGCGCACGGAGTTTCTCGAGTCGGTCGGATTGCACGAGCCCGGCCTGAACCGGCTGATTCACTCAGCCTATCGTCTGCTCGACCTGATCACGTACTTCACTGCCGGTGTGCAGGAGGTACGCGCATGGACCATTCGCCGCGGCACGAAAGCACCTGGGGCCGCCGGTGTGATCCACTCCGACTTCGAGCGCGGCTTCATCAAGGCGGACTGCTATTCGTCCGACGACCTGTTCAAGTACGGAAGCGAACAAGCCGTCAAGGAAAAAGGCCTGCTTCGCTCCGAAGGCAAAGAGTATGTCGTCAAGGATGGAGACATCCTCTTCTTCAAGTTCAACGTATAGCGATCAAAGCCCTTCACGAAAGCCTTGTCTCCAACTGCTCCACCTTGGAGTCCAGTGGAGTTCTTTCCGCGCCTTCGCGTTGGAGACTCCGCGGATATCGTTCATCATCGCGACAGCATGCTCACCGACAGCGAGCTTCGCCATCCAGTTGGGAATGTGCCTTGGAGGCGGTGCTCCCAGGCACTGCGCAAGATAGGGTAGCCACTCGACCACGGGCGCAGGATCGTCGTCGACGATATTGTAGATACCATGCTGTGCATGGGTGAGCGCGGCTACGGTAGCAGTGGCGGCATCGTGCAGATGAAGGAAGGACCAGACGCCGGTACCTTCGCCGATAACCGGAACCTTGTGTTGCCGGATGTCCTGAACCATGGTGCCGTCGGAGGCGATGGAGCTGTACGGCCCGTAAAGAGGACCATACCGCAACACAATGCCGGTGAATCCTCGTTCGCGAAGAACCGTGTGTTCGAGAGTCTCGATAGCGTCGAGCATCGCCTTTAGCTGAGGCGGCGGGGTTGGATCCAAGTCGTCTTCCTCGGTCTTGAGGATGATGCCGCGACGGGCATAGGGCCAGCCTGCGAAGCTCTGGGCGATAAACTTCTCCACGCCGGCGTTGACGGCAGCGGTAGCAAGGTTGCGTGTTCCTTCGGTGCGAAGGCGGTTGGTGAGCTCGAAGTCGCGATCGATATGGCGAAGATCGAGGTGCGCCGGAATCGCCGTAAGCTGGTGAATGACGACCTGCGGTTTGATCTCCGCGATACGGCTGTTTACGGCCTGACCATCGAGTGCATCAAGGACGATGGGAGTAGCGCCTAGTGCCTGCACGCGTTCCGCGCTTGCGGGATTACGGAAGGCCCCGAAGACTTCGTGTTGCTGTTCGAGGAGGAGAGGGATCAGGGTTCGGCCTATGGCTCCGGATGCGCCTGCCAGGAAGATTCTCATGGTCGTTGATCTCCAATTTCGCTCTCCAGTTTATTGGATGACGGCAGCGAATCAAGCGGCATCTAAACCGGCATGGAATTCAAAACAATCGAACCAAAGATTCTTTACTTCGGTACACCGGTAGCTTTGATCAGCTCTCTAAATGAAGATGGGACCACAAATCTGGCACCGATGTCATCCTTCTGGGCACTGGGCTGGACCCTGGTGCTGGGGCTGCTGGATGAGACAAAGACCGCGGAGAATATGGACCGCTATCCAGAGTGTGTCGTAAACCTGCCCGCCCCCGATTTATGGCCAAAGGTAGAGAAGCTGGCGCCTTTAACGGGAAAGAATCCGGTGCCGAAACTGAAAGAGAAGCAATTCCGGTTTGAGAAGCAGAAGTTTGACGCTGCCGATCTAACGCCTTTGGCAAGCGAGACGGTGAAGCCTGTGCGGGCTGGAGAATGCCCTGTGCACATGGAGGCGAGGGTCATCAAGATGCATCGCCTTCACGGGGAAAAGCTGCAACAGCTGGGGGGAGGACTGGCAGCTGAGGTAGAGATCGTGAAGGTGCATGTTGCCAGCGATTTTGTGATGGACGACAAATACATCGATCCTGCGAAGTGGTCGCCGCTGCTTTACAACTTTCGCCATTATTTCCGTTTGGCACAGCAGGAACTAGGGAAGACGTTCCGGGCAGAGCATTGAGTTTGGAAAGCACAGCAACCTAAGCTAATGATTTGTGATCATGTGGAACTCCATCGCGAATCCACCAGGACGACGGAGGTTTCGATCTGGCGTTCGGGGATGGTCCAGTATCTCTGCAGCAACTCGGTCTTCTCCTCAGTGCTAACGATCCGGAAGCCATGCCGCTGGTAGAAACGAATCGCCCAGGAGGCGTCAGCCCAAGTTCCGATCAGAATTGGCCTGTGGGTCAGCTCCCGTAGGTGCGATAGTAGGAACGCGCCGATCCCCTGTTTCTGGCTGGAGGTGCGGACGTACGCATGGCGGATGAGCGTGACATCCCTGACATGCTGGATTCCCATAACGCCAGTCAACGCGCCGGCATCTTCGTAACCCCAGAACTCGATGCCCGCGTCAATCTCAACCTGAAGCTTCTCGCAGGACATATAGGGTTCGGACCAGCGATCGGCGGGGATCGTCCCTTTGTAGGCCTGGGCGCCATCGTTGATGATGTCGTGGATAGTATCGAAGTCGCGGTCGGTGCAGGGGCGGATCATAAGGGGGCAGGCTCCCGGGCTTCCTTGAAGGATGACGACTGCCACCCGGGAGATTCACGATGTGAGCCGCGACGAAGGCAGCTTTGTGACGAACTGTACCGGAGACCTATTTCAAGCAGGGCTTCGTTTACTTCCGCTCGTCCAGTTCCAGCAGATGCCGGGCCTGTTCGAGGTTCAGAACGTTGTCGTCAATCGTGAGCTCATATTCACCGGCGTTCTCGGGGACGTGATGGACGTCGCGAACGTTGTGGCCTTTGGCTCGGAGGGTGTTTACGAGAAGGTCGATGTCTACCATGGCTGCCTATTTTAGAGTGACGGACGGTCTCATGGGTTGTGCCCCGGGTGGGGGAACACCATTTTGGAGCTTGTGATGTAATGTCGGTCGCAGGCCCGGCTGTTCGATGTTCGTTGTGAAAACTTTTCGATTAAAGCCAAGAGGGGCGGATATGAAGCGATTTCTTCTGAGCGTGGCCTTTTCGATTTCAACTGCAGGACTGATGGCGCAGGCTCCGGCGGCGCCACCTGTTCCAGCCAAGCCAGGTCTCACGCTGACGAGTTCGGCGTTTGAAGACGGCGCGATCATTCCGAACAAGTACACCCAGGCAGCTGCTCCGGCCACGCCGGTTTCGCCTGCCCTTGCATGGACCCATGTGCCCGACGGCACCGTGAGCTTCGCCCTGGTTGTGGATGACCCGGATACCTCCCTGAACCACACCACCGAAGAGGTTCTGCACTGGATGGTGTTCAACATTCCGGCAACGGCGACGAGCCTGCCGGAAAATGTCGGCGATCAGGCGCAGCTCGCAGACGGATCGATCCAGGCATTGAATCGGGCAAAGAAAGTGGGCTACCTGGGAATGGGAGCAGGCGCCGCAGGCCCCTACCATCACTACGTGTTTCAGTTGTATGCCTTAGATACCAAGCTAAGCCTGGGACCAGATGCGACGCGGGCGGACGTGATGAAAGCGATGGACGGACACATCCTGGGCAAGGGCGTGACCGTAGGCCGATTTCATCGTCCCTGACAGTTTTTTGAATCGCATGGTTCCAGGTGAAAGTCAGGCTCGCAAGGCACGGCAGGAGTGCCCGCGCCTTCTGTCCCGTAGAAGAAGCTCACCTGACATAAGAGAAGGTGCCGCACAGGTCGGTGGAGTTCTGGATCGCGTCGAGGGTGAACACTGGCGGCTTCGCTCCCGAGAGGAAAGCCAGCTGCAAAGAGTTTCCCTGGGCATAAGCGACCATCCACTGGACGTTCTCCACGCCGCAGAGACTGTTCTTGTGCAGGAATTTTTTGGCTGCCGGGATGTTCAGGCGGTAAAGACTTCCCGTGCCACCTGCGTTCGAATCAATATCGAAGACAGAGCTGACCTCCGAGGTTTCGAGGGCGCGAATCTTCGACATGGTGGTGGTGTAGAAGTTGATGGTCAGCTTCTCGTCGGCGAGGGTAAGGTCGCCGGTGATTGAGCGGGCAGTAGTGCTTGAGGCACGCCAGTAACCTCGCTCCTCGGCGTGTGCCGCCATCAGGGAACAGATCAGGATCAGTCCTGCGAAAGTTCGTAGCAAGGTTTCACGCTTCATGCCATTCAGGATGACACTTTGGGGTGGCTTTAAGGAAATTGGCATGATCGAGGAAGGGGTTTCGCGTTGCCCCACTCATACGATGAGGCCGCATGAATGGGGCGTCCGGTACCTGGAGTCTGCCTTAGTTTCTGCGGCGTCCACCCATAAGCTGCAGAACAGCGAGGAAGATGTTAATGGCGTCGAGATAGATGGAGAGAGCGAGCGATACGGCGGAGCGCCCGTCTCCACCGGCGCGGATGCGTGCGAAGTCGCCGACGGTGAGCAGCGTAAAGACACCAAGCGTCAGCCAGGAGTAGGCATCCGGCGTAAGGAAGTGGAAGAACATGCTGGCGATGCCGGCGATGATCAACAACAGCAGCGCGGCAAAGCCGATTCCAGCGATGCGGCGGTAGTTGATGTTGAACAGATACGAGATGCAGCCCATGACGGCCATACCAGCGCCGGTGGTAGCAGCCGCATTGAAGACCATGCCGGTGCCGAAGGTGCGGATGTAGCGCTGGATCAGCGGGCCGATCTCCCAGCCCATGAAGTAGGTAAGGGTGAGGAAGAGCCCCAGCGCAACCGCCGGATTGGCCTTGCGAGTGAAGTTGATGGCGAAGACGAGGCCGATGACGGCGATGAAGCCGACGAGTGTTCCCCAGGGCGGCGCGGTGGCAACTCCGATGGAGGTGATGAAAAAACCAAGCGAGGTAATGCCGAGCACCTTGGCCAGCAGAGACGTGGTCTCCTCGCGCGGGGCGTCGATGATGGTAGGGTAGCTGCGGTAGCTGTTCATCTGGTAGTCGTTCATGGGCATAGGTTTCGCTCCAATACTATTGGACGCTTTCACGGGCGATTTGTCATGCCCGGCGGCAACCGTCCATCAGAAGACAGGATACTCCCAGGCGCCTGCAGCTTATTTCGCCGCAGGCAGCTCGCGGATCTTGATGTTGCGGAAGGAGACGGGGAAACCGTGATCCTGCAGCAGCAGGTAACCGTCGTGCGCTTCACCGAAGTTGGGCCAGACGTGGTACTTGCTGTCAGCGACGAGTTTACGGAACTGCGGCGTGAAGCGCTCGTACTCGACCACCTTGACACCGTTGAGCCAGTGCTCGCCGTGAGATCCGCGCACCACGATCCGTGCGGTGTTCCACTCGCCGATGGGCCTGTTGGGCTTGTTCTTCGCGGCAGGAATCATGTCGTAGAGCGAGCCGATGGTACGGTCGCCATTGACGCCTTTTTTCGCATCCGGATGAACAGCGTCGTCGAGAATCTGGTACTCAAAACCGATGGCGGAACCGGGGCCCTTGTTCAGGTCGGGGTCAACGAAGTACTTGATGCCGCTGTTGGCTCCAGTGGTGATGCGGAAGTCGACCATCAGCTCGAAGTTGGCGTACTTGCGCGTCGTGATGATGTCACCGGCATTGCCTCCCTCTTCACCGCCGTGCTCGGTGACGGAGATCATGCCGTCCTTGACCTCCCAGCCGGTGGCGGGGAAGGTGGGGCTGTGGTCGCCACGCCAGCCGTTCGAGGTCTTGCCGTCGAAGAGCAGATGCCAGCCTTGCGCCTTTTCAGCTGCAGAGAGTGTATTGGGTGCCGTCTGCGCGATGGCTGGGAGGGTGAAGGCTAGGGTGAGGGCGATGAAGATAGCTCGGGTGCGCATGGATTGCTATGGTACGCGGGTGGGTGGGGGTTGGGTAGCTTCGTGCGACGAATAGCATTTATCGCTACGAGCTAAATCTATGCTTTGCGTGGAAGCTGCCCTCAGCGAAAGTGAGACAGTTGCGAGAGAGCACGTGATTTTGTGACTGACCTGCATATAGGCTATTCACGCACGATCCCCGCATAATCCGATTTTGTGGTAATAGATGAGGTCCATATTGAGTAGCCAATTGCGAATTACGTCCGTAAGATTCTCGCGGTACAAAGCCTTCCGTGATTTTTCAGTCTCTCTAGAGAACTTCAATATTCTCGTAGGACCAAACAACGCTGGCAAATCGACGATCCTTAGTGCATTTCGAATTCTCGCTGAGGCACTGAGGCGTGCCAAAGCCAAATCCCCAATATTCATACAAGGCCCTGATGGCGTAACCCGGGGATATCAAGTGAACCTCGCAAATGTTCCAGTTGCAACCGAAAACATTTTTCATGAATACAACGACTCTCAGACCTGTACGGTAACTTTTCGGGTGTCGACTGGCGATAAACTAATACTCTTTTTTCCCGGGCGTGGAACCTGCAATCTCATCTGTGAATCTTCTGGTCGAGCTATATCAGCAAGAGGCAGCACGAGAAGCTCTCCTCACGCATAGAGCATCCAGAAATTTTAGAAATATTTGGTACCACTATCCGGAATATTTCCCCCAGTTCCGGCAACTTATAAATGACACATGGCCCGGCATGGATATAAAAGTACCGGAAATTGATCGAACTCATGACAAGCCGCTACTTCGAATGTTTTGTCCAGAAGATCGTATTGATCGCGAAATCTACTGGGCCGGTTTTGGATTTCAAGTGTGGTGTCAGATGCTCACTTTTATAGTAGCTAACCGTTCTGCATCTTTGTTCTTGATCGACGAACCTGATATCTATCTTCATTCTGATTTACAGCGACAGTTAGTTGGATTATTACGATCGTTGGGGCCGGATATCCTTTTAGCAACACATTCCACAGAAATCATGATGGAGGCCGAACACAGTGACATCCTGTTAGTTTCGAAGGAATATCAAGCTGCTAAACGTCTCAAAAGCTCAGGACAGTTGATGACAGTCTTTAGCAATTTAGGTTCTAATATCCGACCTGTCCTAACTCAAATAGGTCGCTCTCGGAGGCTTGTCTTTGTCGAGGGAAAAGATTTCCACGTCATATCTCTTTTCGCAACGAAGTTGGGAGCAAGCGCAGTGGCGAACAGATCCAGATTTGCCGTGGTTCCTGCGGGCGGTTTCAATCCAGCAAAGGCCAAGGCCTTCAAGGAAGGGGTCGAAGAGACGTTGGGTGCCAAGATTTCCGCTGCCTTAGTGTTTGATCGCGACTACCGTTCAAACGCAGAGGTCACGGAGCAACTTACGGCCTTCAGGAAATATTGTGACTATGCGCACATCCATTCTCGAAAAGAATTGGAAAACTTTCTTCTTGTTCCTGAGGCGATAGATAGGGCAATTAGGAAAAGGGTCATCGAAAGAAATGAACGGACGGGGGAAAAAGCAATTTACTCCGACTCCGTTCGAAAACAATTGGAAGCCATAACTGCGGGAATGAAGAATCATCTACTAGGACAGCTTCTAACACAGAGGCCTAGCGTTGAGGAGAAATCGAAACCAGACAATCACAGGTCGACTATAGCCACTAATATCCTGGCCGAATTTGACAATAAGTGGATTGATCTCGACAGTCGGTTGCAAATAGTGCATGGCAAAGATGTACTGACTGCATTGAATGACTATCTTCAGACAAATTGGCAGGTAAGTATTACGGCCACTCAAATAATCGATGCAATGCAGCTAGATGAAATTCCCAACGAAATGAAGGATATTGTGTATGCGCTCACCAAATTCTGTGAGGTGAAACAAGAATAGTGAGCAGTCGCAAACTCATTACGGATAAATCGCTGTTCAGCGATCGCGTGAGCGGGATAGTCTCTCTAACGCGATCGAGGCCGCAGGTCCAAGTCACAGCTATTTCGATTCCCATGCCGAAGACGGCGTAGAGGAAGCTGCCGCGCGGCTTGACGTTTGAGTCGCCGTGTCAGATGTTCGAAGTCCTACGGTCCAACGGAACGCTCACTCGTACGATGAGACTGCATGAATGGGACCCGACAGAAGGCAGAGAGTAGCTCCCTGCCTCCTGCCTGTTCAAGCTAGGCTGCCTGCATGATCTTCTTCATGCGCTCTTTCATCTCGTTGGGCGCGACATCTTCGATATGGGTAGCGATGCCCCAGAGATGTCCGAAGGGATCCTGGATGAAGCCGGAGCGATCTCCATAGAACTGATCCTGAACCGGCTTGAGGAGCTTTGCGCCCTCCTCGGTTGCGCGTTTCACAACGTCATCGACATTGGGAAGGTAGACGTAGAGACTCACCGGGCTGCCTCCAACGGTGTCGGCGCTGATGTGTCCCGGGCCCATGCTGGGAGTTTCGTCGGCCAGCATGATGTGCGAGTCGCCGATTGTGAGCTCGGCATGACCGATGGTGCCGTCGGGGCCAGGCATGCGCACGGTTTCGGTAGCTCCGAAGACTTTCTTGTAGTAATCGATGGCTTTCGCGGCGCCCCTGACAACCAGGTAAGGCGTGATGGAGTTGTAGCCCTTGGGAATGTACGAGACCTTGTCTGCCATGATGTTCACCTCAGAATGTGGGTTGGAGGTGGAGGTTTACGGCGTGCACGCGGCGTGGTTCGATCTCTCTTTCGTGAGTTCAGAACCTAGGAAAAGTTTGAGGGCCGCCGAGTGCCTCATCCGGCGTAGTTTCGTGCAGAGACAAATTACTCTCTTCGGCGTGGGGATGGCCAGTGTGAGGATGTGGAAAGTCTGAATCGTGGTGGAAGGACCTTTCTGCCCGACCTAGGGATTTCGCTAGTTGACGGGGTGAAACGGCGGGCCTACCTTGCCGTGTAATCGACGATATGGCACCCCTCGGAGAATCGCCGAGCGAATTACAAACCAGCCCTGAAGGGCAAGGACGGAAGCCATGATAAAAGCAAGCAAGAAACGCATTTCGGCATTGTTCGGGCTCCCGCTTCTCGCCGTTTTGTCTTTGGCGAACGTGGTGGGTTATGCGCAGGACGAGACCGTGAAGGTTGACGGCGTAATCAAGGCACGCAGCGGAGCCACGATGATTCTGGAGACCAAGGAAGATCCGAACCTCGCTGTCGAGCTAACGGAAGCCACCAGGGTGGGTCAGGTACAGGGCGTATTGAAAGCGCGCCAGAAGGCGATGTCGATGGCCGCGCTTATTCCGGGACTTCCCGTGAAAGTGGAGGGATTCCACAATCTGCAGAAACAGCTGGTGGCGACCTCGGTGAAGTTCAAAGGGAACGATTTAGAGCAAGCTCGAGCGATCCAGGCCGGCATGCACGAGACGAATGTGGCGACGGCGGAGAATCAGGCAGAGCTGGCGAAGCAGAAAGAGGCACTCGCAGAACAGGGAGGGCAACTGACGGAGCAGCAGCAGAAGATTGCCGACAACAAGGCCCAGATTGCGGCGAATAAGGCCCGCTTCGGGCAGTTGGACGACTACTACATCATGGACCAGGTCACGATTCTATTTGCGAACGGATCGTCCAGGATTGATCCCAAGTACAACTCGGAGCTTCAATTATTGGGAAGCAAGGCCAAGGGTGTGCATGGTTACATGATCGAGGTGAAGGGATATGCCTCTGCCACAGGCAGTGTCTCGGCAAACCAGGCGATCAGTGAAAAGCGCGCCAACAATGTTGCCAGCTACCTGCTGCAGCAATGCAATATTCCTCTGACAAACATGCTTGCACCGGGAGCGATGGGAGAGAGCCGCCAGGTGGACACTGACAAGACGGTTGAAGCGGAGGCCCAGAACCGGCGTGTCGTGGTGAGGATATTGCAAAACAAAGCGGTCGCCGGAACAGAGTGAGATTCAAGGGCCGTCCTGGGTCTTGCATTCCTCAAGGAAGAGACCTTATTTTGCGTAAATCGAAGTCGATGGGGAGGTTGAGACTGTCGGGTGCTTCGTCCGACGTGGTTGCGTACGGAGATACGTTGCTCACCTCGGCGGAGGATCGCGAGTAAAAGGATGTGAAAGTCGGAATCGCGGTGTGAAGGGAGTTCTGCTCTTGTGCAGCTCTACCAGGTGAAGCCGCCCGAGGCCGGTGGCCATGCTCCAAGCAACTGACGCAACAGTACGATGCGGCCGAAGTGGTAAGCATTGTGGGTGGCGAGCGAGATGAGCTGGTCGCCGACGGTCATGGTGCGGGTGGGATGACCGGGACGGGAGGGGCAGCGGATGGATTGGTCGAGGAGGGTGGTGTCTTGTGCGGCTGCGGCTGCGTGTTCTGCTCCGTGAAGGAAGCGGTGGCACAGTTGTCCCCATGGTTCTTGCGGGAGCTCGGTCGAGGACTCCTGGGGAAAACCGTCGGAGGCCTTGGCAGGATAGGGAATCTCGATCCCGGCGATCCAGTGGAGGGTGATCCTCTGCCAGAAGGCGATGTGCCAGAGTTCGCCGTAGATGGAGTGGGGGATGTTGGGGAGTGTGCGATAGACGAGATCGTCGGTGAGACCTTCGAGGATGTGGGAAGGTGCAGCGGCATAGCTATCGGCGATGATTGTCTGGGCAAGTTCGGACATGGGGCGCTCCTTTAGCTGCTTGGGGGCCGCATTTCTAGATGCTGGAGCTGTCTTAGGGATGCGCTGGCTCAGGGGTCCGATTCTCAGATGAGTAGGATCTTGTGACGAGATGGATGTGGCCCCAGCTTAAGGGAATGGTTCGTGCCTTGCGCGAATATCCCACTCATGCAATGAGACTGCATGAATTGTGCACCCGGCTCATTGGGGATGGATGCTTTCCAGCTCAGGCAGAAGCACGACGCTCTCCTGCTCATTGGGATCGGTCCGGGCGATGACGGCCACAACGGTTTCGGTCGCGCTGGGGTTGTAGGGCAGGTGTGGGACGTCGGCGGGGATATAGAAGAAGTCGCCGGGTCGAACGATGGTGTGGTGTTCGAGACGCTCTCCATGCCACACGCCGGATTCGCCGGTGAGCGCGTAGATGGCAGTCTCGTGCGTGGCGTGTTTGTGGGCATGCGCGCGTCCTCCGGGAGGGATGGTAACGAGCTGCATGTGGAGGTGTTGCGCGCCGACCGATTCAGCGGAGATGCCGACCGCGTATTGCAGACCCTGTTTGCCGGTGAAGGTCTCTCCGGCCTGAAGCAGGCGGCATGCCGCTGATAACGATGGAGAAGTGGGAGTACTCATCGGAGTGATCCTCGCATGGTGGTAAGTGGGTCCTGATGGCCCGATGCCTCCATGCTAATCCTCGGGACCGAGTGAAGGGCGTCACCGGGCAATCCCGCAAGGTGTCATCTCTTCAGACGTTCTTACGGTGCCGGAGAGGTGACAAAGTCTCCGCTGACAACATAGACGCCATCTCCAGCGCCACCTACTCCGAAATTAGCTCCAGTAAGAAAAGCAAGCCCCTTGCTTCCCCAGCGAACCATCCTGAAAGGAATCCCCGTTACGTTCGTGATTGGGACTGCACCGAGGAAGGTGAAATGCGTAAGATCGAATGCTTCGAGAGCATAGTTGCCCGCACTTCCGCCTTCGACCGTTTGACCAAGGAAATAAGCGATATTCAGCCTTCCATCCGGAATCATGATGGGGTTTGAGCTAAACCCTCCTTGAATCGTATTGAAAGGAAAGCTTCCGATAACGGCGCCTGTCGCGGGGTTGATGACCTTGCCGGAGTCGCTGTACAGATAACCGGTGGTCGAATCGGAGTGGAGTGCATTTCCCGAGGATCCAATCGTCGACTGCGTTTCAAGGTGAACGCCTGCGGAACTGACCGACATGGTGTAAAAACCGTTTGCACTGGTTTCCGTGTCCAGGCCATAAAGGCTTTTCCCATCAGGATTCCAAAGAAGCGTGTCGATAGGTCCAGGTCCAGGACCGGTTCCGGGAACGGATTGAGAACGAGCGGTCGCGTCGTCGTAGATCAGAATCCCGCCCAGCTCCCGAGGACTGAAGCCCCTTACACCCCGAGCGACCGCCACGGCATGCGAGTTGTGGGGATCCACCGCAAGTTCACTTGCGTAGTAAGGTCCACGGGATTCTGATCCCAGGGGAATATCGAGGTCGGATTGCAGAGCGGGCAGTGTGTATCTACGAACTGAGTTAGCACTATTTGAACCAGCATAGAGATAGGTGCTGTCCTGCGAGATCGCAAGCCTGCCTGGCTCACTGCCTATGGATATCGATGAGCCCAGCGCACGATTTTGAGGGTTCAGAGCCGTGATGGTATTTGCATTGGTTCCATTCCCGCTCGCAACGGAAAGATACAACTGCTGGTTAACTTCATCCCAGACCATATCGTTGGCCTGAACGGGAAACATGGACACAGAGAAAGAATTGTTGCCCGTCAGTGGCTGGGTCGTGATGGTGAAGTTGGTTACGAAGTTGAACGTGCCTAAAGGCGAGGGGGCGATATCGACCGTTTCTGGCTTGGCGATCAGCGAGGCCGGAACCTGGGCCTTTAGAACAGTAGAGGAGACATAGGTCGTCGTTAGGCTTGTAGTGTCATTCCAGAGCACGGTTGTAGTCGGCGCGAAATTCAACCCGTTCACTGTAAGCGTGAACGTCGCTCCGCCCGCGACAATTGTGCTTGGGCTAAGGGATGTGACCTGAGCCTGACCTTGCGAGGGTTTCGGACCGGTGCCATCGCCATCGCGGCCTGGCAAAGAGCCGGTAAACTTAGACCCGCTACATCCTGTTAAGGCAGAAAAGCTAAGAAAGACAAAAACAATAGGAAGAAAAGCTCTGCGCATTTCCATTTTCTGTGGCTATTAAATTTGTGGAATGTAGCTCAGGATACAAGAGTGTGAGATGAATGTCTCACTTTTCTGGCTTGCATTTGCAAATTGTGCCCGTTCGATTCCCTCGTTGGTTGTGATGGGCTCTGGGAAGGGCGGTTCGCGCTTTTCGCGCAAACGGCCCACTCCTACGATGAGATTGCATGAATGGGACAGCCGATCTATGAGCTAGGTGATGTGCAAACCGCCCGCCACTTGGTCTCTAGCCTGATCGAGACATAGGCCCCCCCCTCGTTCTTTCATCTGTTCTCCACTGAATGGGTTCGACGGAATAGAAGCTCATCCACGCTGAACGGAAACCTTTCACAATTTGCAAGAAGGAAAGACCCTCCTATCCCTGTGAGAACGGCGAAATTCAGCACTGACTTGGCTCCTAATGCAATCGTCATTGCCGTCGCGAATGTTAATAGAAGAAGTCCACTTAGCCGCGCGGCGATGCGTGTGTGCCAGCCGACAAGGACAAGAAGGCCGAAGAGCATTTCAGAGCCCGTAGCGATGGCTCCTAACGGCGCGGTCATTCCTGACGGCAAATACCAAATGAGTGTGTGCGTGTATTCCAGAAACCGTGAGTAATTCCCCCACTCGACATTCGGTTGCCCAAAGGGCCCCCACAGACCGAACCTGTCTGCTACGGCCGAAAGAAAACCTAGCCCCAGCCCAAGTCGTAAAATCACCGAGCTTAAGATTCCATCCCTGAGAGACATCCTGTCCTCCTATTGTTCAACCTGTTGTTCAACGGTGAAATGCGGTTTCTACAAAGTCGTTGACACATCACCCAGAGAGGGCGGCAGAGCCGCCATCCAAGGCGTTGTCATTCGGCCAGCCGTGACTCAATAGCGCCGGCTAGTCTTACTCCAGTCCTTACTTGGCCGGTATCACCAGCGGGGCGTCTTTCTTATGAATCAGAAACACAAGAAATTTTGCTGGCTTTGAACTACTTGCATTCCGGCTGACGACGTGAATATCGTTGGGACTTTCATAAAAGCTTTGCCCTGGCCCCAGTGTGAGTTCTTTTCCGCCTCTAACCTGCATCACGACGGAGCCTTGCAGTACGTAAACAGACACCTGTGCATCGTGGCGATGAATAGGGCTCGAAAAGCCCGCCGGAAAGTCCACGGTATACATCAGAACTTCCTTGTCAGAAACGTCTGCCAGGGCATGCGACATGATCGGCGTGATAGTCTCCTGCGCCATCAGCGGTCCGGTTAGGATGAGGGGGTGGTCATGAGAAATGCCAGCGCCAACATCCGTCTTAAGCTCGCTACTTTCGTTCTTGTTTGCATAATGTCTATCTCCTTACAATCAACACTAGGCTTTATGTGGAGCAGAAAGAAGATCCATAATGCAAAGATGGAGTGGTCCACTTTTACTAAATTTAGGGACGGTCCACTAACAGGCGATGGCTAAAGAAGAAACATTTCAGGATCTCTCGCTCAATCCACCCTCCGGGAAGCAGGATCTCTGGCGCTGGCTCTACACCGAACTGCGCGGCGCCATCCTCGATGGACGTTTGAAGCCCGGCGCTCGCATGCCATCTACACGCAGCCTCGGTATACAGTACTCGCTCTCGCGCGGAACCGTCGTCGTAGCCTTCGACCAGCTACAGGCCGAGGGATACATACGTACTGAGGTCGGGTCAGGAACCTACGTTGCCTCGGGCGTTCCAGATGGATTCCTGTCCACTACACGGAAACCTGCGGCTCTCGCTCTCCAGACATCAAAGGCTGCAGTCCCCAAACGCGCGCAGGAATTTCTGAAGAGCGTCGAGGTGACGCCCGCGTCTCACACCGTCGGCAAAGCTTTCCGCTCCCACGAACCGGCCATCGATCTCTTCCCCGTAGATCTTTGGGCGCGCGTTGCTTCGCGCGTCTTACGCCGAGCTCCGCGTTCGCTCTATGGTCACGGCAATGCTGCGGGCTACCTGCCGCTCCGACGCGCCATCGCAGAGTACGTTGGCGCATCGCGCGGAGTGCACTGCTCTCCCGAACAGATCATCGTTACCTCAGGCGCGCAACAAGCCCTCGACCTCATCGGCCGTTTCCTCCTCTCTACCGGCGATCAGGTCTGGATGGAAGACCCTGGCTACTCAGGCGCTCTTGAAACACTCCGCGCCACAAGTGCGCGCATCGTTCCGGTACCTGTGGACGAAAATGGCCTCATCGTAAAGGCGGGCCGCAAGCTTGCACCCAAAGCAAAACTCGTCTACGTCACGCCGGCGAATCAATTTCCAATGGGCTTCACGATGTCCGCGGACCGCCGTCTGGAACTGCTTCGCTGGGCCGCCAGCGCGAACGCATGGATCATCGAAGACGATTACGATGCGGAGTACCGCTACTCCGGCCACCCTGTCGCCGCTCTACAAACGCTCGACAGCTCCGGATGCGTCATCTACGTCGGCACCTTCACGAAGATGCTCTTCAACGCTCTCCGCCTTGGCTTCATGGTCTTGCCCCCGCGCCTCGTAGACGCGTTCATATCGGCTCGCAGCCTGGTCGACCGCCATCCGCCTACGCTCGATCAAGCCATCCTCGCGGAGTTCATCACCGAAGGCCACTTCGGCCATCATCTCCGCCGCATGCGCCAAATCTACGCGGAACGCATCCACGTTCTCAAGACCGCCGCAGACAAACACCTCAGCGGAGTGCTCGATGTCGTGCACGCAGAGGCGGGCATACGCACACTCGGCTGGCTCAAAACATGGACGTCCGACCGCGACGCGGCGCAACAAGCGCGAAAGTTCGGTCTCGAAGTAGAGCCGCTGTCGGTGTTCACAACAAAATACAAGCAGCCGCCCGCTCTCATGCTCGGCTTCGCTGGCTGCAACTCGGCAGAGCTGCGACGCGGCGTCTCTGTCCTCGCAACTGCTTTACGTCCGCGCTAGGTGGTTTAAGCTGCCAATATCTTGAAAGTGGGCACGCCGCCATGATGTTCATCTCAGAAATGTGGTTGGAAGTGGAGATCTACGGTGTGCACGCGGCATGGTTCGATCTCTCTCTTTCGTGAATCCGAAACCTGAGAGGAGAATGGGGCTGCCGAATGCCCTCATCCGACGTAGTTTCGTGCAGAGATAAACTACTCCCTTCAACGCGGAGATAGCCAAGGTGGGATGGTGTGGAAATGTCAATCGCTGAGGAGGAAGGCGTTGAGGTTAAGCCCCATTGGTATTGCGATGCTTACAGGGTTTCAAGAGCGGTTTGCGCTCTTCGTCGTATTGATCAGATGTTGCTTGAGTTCTGGCTCGAAATTTAGATCGTCTTCGAGAGATACACGCACCACTCCGGCAATGTTAAATTTATCCCCTTCCATGGGTTCCGGCCCTGGTGGGTGCACGCGCTCATATTCAAGGAAAGTAAATTCTTTCTCTCTGAGTTTGCTGTCGAGTTTTTCCAAAGTGTCATAACCGGCTTGTCTTAGGGAAGTGACAAGTTGGGATATCGAATCCGAAGAGACCTCTGTTCTATCTGGATATTTTGAGCATAGATAAGCGGTGAGAGTGTCGAGATTCAACTCTTGATTGAGACCATTTGTGGACTCGATGAGTGAATGTTGGACTTTCGTTATTGATTTGGCGCGAGACTGGAAAAACAGCTCAAAATGTTTGTCTGCGACGAAAAAGAGACCAGAAAGTGCATGAAAATCTCTTTTCAAATCTGAAGGTATGTCTTCTTCACTTTTGTAGTCTAGATAATGAGAGGCAGAGGCCCAAGCATCCATAGCTATGGTCCTAATTTGAATTTCGAATGAAATAGCTTTGATGAGGTCGTAGCGAGTTCCAGAAAAATGACTTTTTAGTTTACCGTGAATGTGAATCGAGAGGTAACCGAATTTAGACGAATCGCCGTCGTCAATTTTGTTGTCCACCAAATGAACGTCAAAGGTCTTTTCGAAGAGACCTGCGATTTTCTTCACATCACTTAAAAATAGAGCCACTACTCGAACACCTACGATATCTGGCAATTCTTCTAGCGGATTAGTTAATTCCTTATCTTCAGCCTTTGCAGTGATCGATTCAAGACTTTTTACTCTGGCTGTAATTGAATGGAACTTCAAACTTTCGTTTTCGAGCGATAGCGTGACTTCATGAATGACCTCTTCCTTCAGCGCCTTAAATAGGGGCGCACGAAGTTCGTAATGTTCCTTAAGGCGTTGGTAATCGAGAAGAAATGGCATGTGGAAGTATAGGATTCATTAGTCAATTTTTAGGGATATATCCTGTTCAGCGTTCTAGCGAACGGAATCGTCTCTCTCACATGATCCAGCCCGCAAATCCAAGCCACAGCCCGTTCAATCCCCATGCCAAACCCAGCATGCGGCACGCTGCCATACTTGCGCAGGTCGAGGTACCACTTGAATGCGTCTAGCGGTAGTCCGTGGTCTTCGATGCGCTGCTTCAGCAGGTCGTAGCTGTCGACGCGCTGGGAGCCGCCGATGATCTCGCCGTAGCCCTCGGGGGCGAGCACATCGACGCAGAGAGCCTTCGTGGGGTCGACGGGGTCGGGCTGCATGTAGAAGGCCTTGATGGCCGCGGGGTAGCGGTGCACCATCACAGGTTTGTCGAACTGCGAGGAGATGTAGGTCTCGTCGGGGCTGCCGAAGTCGTCGCCATCCTTGTGCGCGTTCTCGATCTTGCCTTCGGCAAAGGCCTTCTCCAGCATGGCGTGCGCCTCTTCATACGACAAGCGCGGAAACGGACCGGGCGCAGCGATGGCTTCAAGCTTCTCGATGTCGCGGCCAATGACTTTCAAATCAGCGCGGTGCGATTCGAGGACGCGGGTGACGATGTGCGTGATGAAAGCCTCGGCAAGATCCATCAGCCCATCGAGCTCGAGGTGCGCAACCTCGGGTTCGATCATCCAGAACTCCGTCAGATGCCGCCGCGTCTTGGACTTCTCCGCCCGGAAGGTGGGGCCGAAGCTGTAGACCTTGCCCAGCGCCAGCGCGGTGGCTTCGATGTAGAGCTGGCCGGATTGCGTGAGATAGGCCTTGTCATCGTCGAAGTAGTCCATCTCAAACAGCTCGCTCGTCCCCTCGCACGCATTCGGCGTCAGGATCGGTGGATCGGTGCGGATGAAGCCGTTGGTGTCGAAGTACTCCGCCGCCGCGCGCATGATAGTGGCGCGCACGCGCAGAATGGCCGACTGGCGCGGCGTGCGCAGCCACAGGTGGCGATGCTCCATCAGGAAATCGACACCGTGCTCCTTGAGCGTGATGGGGAAGGGCTCTTCGGAGGAGACGGCGGAGATGACATGGATGCTCTCAACATCGAGCTCGTAGCCGGAGGGCGCGCGCGAATCGGCCCGGACCTTGCCCGTGACCGTCAGCGAAGACTCAAGCTGAAGATTCTTCAGCGTCTCGAAGACCTCTTCCGGCACAGCGGCCTTGGGCACGATGCCCTGAATGGTTCCGGTGCCATCGCGAAAGGTGGGAAATAGCAGCTTGCCCGACGAACGGATGTTGTACAGCCAGCCACGCAGGGTGACAGTCTGGCCCTCGTGCTGGCCGATGGTGGAGAGAGTGACGACGGGGGCTACTGTGCTGTTTACGGCTTCGCTCATGGCAGGTAGTAGTTTAGCCGGTTTTGCAGCACGGTCGATAACCTGCTCCGGAAACAGCTAACCGATGCACGTCGACCTATTTGGCTAGGAAGGAGGCAATCTCCTCGCGGAAGATCTTCCATGCCGGCTCCTGGGCAAGCAGGAAGTGATTGCCGCTGTTGAGAGGAACAAACTTTGCGTTCGGGATCTCGGTTGCGACGATGCGGCCTTCTTCCGGCGGAGAGACGCGGTCTCGATCACTGTGAAACACGATCGTGGGCACAGTAACCATGGGCAGCAGCGAGCGCACGTTGATGTTGTCGCATGCACGCATGAACTGCACGAGGTTCTTTGAGGAGACGGAGATCTGCTGCAGATCCTTGAACCACTCCTGCTCTTCGGGAGCTGCACCTTCGGGAATGTAGAAGCCGGTAACGAGCTGGAAGAAGGAAGGGTTGCTTTCGCCAAAGTTGAGCTCCACCAGCTTCTCGAGAGCGAGGCGCGCTTCCAGAATCTCGGCGCTCTCGCGAAAGCACGCTCCGCGCGAGTAGGAGCCGCAGAGGATGAGATGACTCACGCGCTCGGGATGACGCACGGCGTAGGCAATCGCCACAGAACTGCCCTGCGAGTGGCCCATCACTGCGAACGTTTCAAGCCCCGCCGCGTTCGCCACGCTCTCGAGATCCTGCACCCACGCATCCAGCGAAAAGTCGTTAACGTCGCGCTCGGAAAGGCCATTGCCTCTTCCGTCGTAGCGCACGATGCTATGCCCCTTCGCCAGGTCTCGTACCCAGTGACGCCAGATGGGGCTGCCCCACTCGAAATCAAGGTGATTGAAGCAGTTTGCGACGCGAACGATGGGATGTCCGCTGCCGATGGTGGCGTAGGCGAGACGGACCTTGTCCGGGGTAATGCAGAAGCGAATCTCCTGGCGCGACGGAAGCTCGGGATCGCGGTCGGTTGCGCGTCGATTCATCGGCCGTAGCGAAGTCTCATGAACGGGGGCGACAAACCGATACCCTGCGCGCGGAACGGTTTCGATGAAGGGTCTTCCGGTGGCCTGCACGCCGAGCGACTTGCGCAGAGCAGAGATGTTCCGATCGAGGTTGTTTTCTTCGACACGGGTCTCAGGCCAGACGGCGTCCATCAACTCCTGTTTTGAGACGAGCTTTCCATGCCGTTCCAGCAAAACGCAAAGCGTGTCCAATGCCTTGCCGGTAACGGGAATCGAGACGCCCTCGCGCGTGAGTCGATGTTCGTTGGGTTCCAGGCGAAAGGGGCCGAACTCGTAGACAACGTTCGTAGAACTGGCGACCACTCTATCAGGAAAATAGCAGAAAAAAGTCAGTCCCGCCAAAGGACGCCGGGGCTTGAGAAGCGCGGTAATAGCTACAGTGGCGCTGGATCGGGCCCAATTTCAGATATCACAGTGCCGATGCAACCTGAAGGAGAAGCACCAAATGTTGAATCGAATGACGTTGTTGCTGGTTGAAGCTGTTTGCTATCTCGGGATGGGTGTTGGCTTATGGATGACTGCGCATTTTGACGAAGTAGCTGCTCCGATGCAGGTGGCCTGTGTATCGGCTGTCGTATTGGTCTCTTGTGCGCTTGGGAATGGGAGGGAATAGTCATGGTGCGACGAATCGTAATTTTTCTGTATGGCGTTGTTTGCTATGTGGTTTTCCTGGCTTCGTTTCTGTACGCAATCGGATTTCTCGGCAACTTCCGGGTGCCCAAATCGATCGATTCAGGACGGGAGATACCATTCGCCGAGGCTCTTGCGATCGATCTCGCTCTGCTGGGCCTGTTTGCGATCCAGCACAGCGTGATGGCGAGGCCGTGGTTCAAGCAAATCTGGCAGCGTCTGGTCCCACCAGTGGCGGAGCGCAGCACGTACGTCCTGTTTTCGAGCCTTGCGCTGATCCTGCTGTTCTGGAAGTGGCAGCCGATAGGAGGAGTGGTGTGGAGTGTCACCAGCTTGACCGCATGGTCTGTGCTCGTAGGACTTTACGTTCTGGGCTGGCTGACGGTGTTGATGACAACGTTCCTTATCAATCACTTCGATCTCTTCGGCCTCAGACAGGTGTGGCTGGTTCTGCTTGGGCGTCCTTACGTGCCGGTTCCATTTCGGACACCCGGACCCTATCGCCTCGTGCGTCATCCTCTCTATCTGGGCTGGCTGATGGTCTTCTGGTCCGCTCCGGTGATGACCGCGGCGCACCTGGTGTTTGCCATAGCAACGACGGCCTACATCCTGATCGCGATTCAATTTGAGGAACGCGATCTCATGCGCATTCATGACGAATATGCTGAGTATCGCCGGCGTGTTCCGATGATCGTTCCGATCGGCGTCGCGGACCGGAGCAAACGCCCGGCGGAGCAGAAGGCGACCCGATAAAGGACGTCGACTCGTTGGTTGAAGAAGCAAACCATGCGAAGCACATATTCGCCTTTTCTTCGCATATGATTGCGATATGGACAGCCTTTCGAGCGCGGCGCTTCGGCGGGAGCTGAGTGCGAGGAATCTCGCTCGCGCAGTGAATCACGAACACGAGCTGACATACGGCGATGTGGCGAGTGTGATCTATCGCGAAGACGAGGGAGCGCACGGAAACTTCTACGCTCCTTCGTATCGTGCGATCTGCGCAAGGCCCGAATGGGCCAGGCGATTGTCGAAGAGTTACACGGCGAGCGCGAGGGTCCCGCGCTCGCGCGACCGCCAGAGGTACGAGCTGGACTGCGCCAACAGCTCCGATGCCCTGCTGATGAATGTCTTCTGTTGCCCCAGGATCCTGCAGCGCGCAGATCTGTGCGGGCTGCTTGGCGTCGAATGCGGCGCCGTGCCGGAGTTCGGGATTCGCGTAGGTGTGCCGCTGCGTAACGATCACGTGGACCGCACCGAGATCGACATGAGACTCGGTGAGCTGCTGGTGGAGGCGAAGCTGACAGAGACGAACTTTCAGACTGCCCCGATGCGATTGCTGTCGCGTTACTGTGAACTCGAAGAGGTCTTCGACGTCGAGGAGCTGCGCAGAAGCGGTGAGCGCGTGCAGGGCTATCAGCTGATTCGAGGTGCGCTTGCCGCCCATGTCACGGGCGGCTCGTTCGCGGTGTTGTGTGACGCGCGGCGAAAGGACCTGATCGAACAATGGTTCGGCGTGATCTGCGCCATCCGCAGCCTGAGCTTTCGTAGCCGCCTGAAGCTGCTTACATGGCAGGAGCTCGCCAGCAGGCTTCCGCATGGGCTGCAGAAATTTCTTGGCGACAAGTACGGAATCAGCGCTGCCGGTTAAAGAACGGCTGCAGAGCCTCTTACGAAGCGATGTCCCAATAAGACTGAATGATCTCAGTCAGCAAACGGTTGTTACCTCATCCGCTCCATGGGATCTAACCAGGAGATAAGAAGCTTCCCTGATCTTGATTTCATCCAGGGGTTAAGCTTGAGGGCCATGAAAATACCGCATCTATCGGAGAACGCCAGAAGCATCATGATGCGATGGGCTCCCATTCCGCTTCGCCTGATCGTCGGCTACGGTTTCATGCAGCACGGCTTTGCCAAGTTGGCGAAGGGACCTGACGTGTTTGCCGCCCTTCTGGGCGCGATGAAGGTTCCCGCACCGCACATGATGGCGTGGCTCACCATCCTTATAGAGATCTTCGGCGGCTTAGCCGTACTTCTGGGAGCCTTCGTCGCCCTGGCGAGCCTGCCGATGGCTGCCATCCTGCTGGTAGCGATCTTTACAGTCCACCTTCCCTACGGCTTCAGTTCCATCAAGCTGAAGGCGGTCACTGCCGCCGGAGCCCAGTTCGGGCCTCCGGGATATGAGTGCGACCTTCTGTACTTAGCATGCCTTGCCGCGCTTGTGCTTGGGGGGTCAGGTCCGTGGGCAGTGGATGGATTTCTGAGGCGACGCAGATCTCCCCACTCACCCACGGAAGACAGGTAATACTTCCACTACCTCACTGCCACATAGGGCTATCTATCTTGCCCGAAATAGGGATAATGATTCCATCAGGGGACCGGTCAGCTCAATTGGAGTGGGGGACAACCTGCGTTGCGGACCTCAGAGTGGATTCAACTCGGCTTTGCCGTAGTGTTTTCGATCGCCGCATGGGCTACCGGGCTCACGTCTCGCCCACTTCCACTGCAGCGGCGATGGATCGTGACGGCGCTTGCGGCCTTCGCCCTCGTCGCGATTGGCCTTGTTCACGCGTGCGCTTCCTTTCTTTCCGCAACACAGTTTCTCGTTCTTCTCGACTTCCTTACAGTGGCACTGTTCCTGGTACCGTACTGGCAAACAGGCCAGTTTTTTTTAGGACCGAATCCTGCGATGCAGGATCGTCTGCTCGCGTTCGACCGACGGCTTATTCCCGGGATTGCGGCCAAATCAGGGACGGAGCGAAACTCAGCAGGCTTCGTCCTGGAGATGGCCTACCTCTCCTGCTATCCCCTCGTGCCTCTCGGACTCGCCGCAATCTACCTGGCTGGATTGCGCGGCAAAGTCGATGGCTTCTGGTTGGTGTTGCTGGTGTCCACGTACCTTTGCTATGCGATTACGCCCTTCGTTCCGGCGTTCCCTCCTCGGTCGCTCTTCGCCGATCCGCCCGCCGCCAGTGAGCCCGCGAAACACGCAAACAAGGGGCGCATCTTCAATCGCTGGATCCTCCAGCACGGAAGCATCCATGCGATCTCCTTTCCCAGCGCGCATGTAGCCTCCGCGTTCGCCATCGCATTCGTTCTCCTGCTCTACGCTCCATGGATCGGCGTGATCTTTCTTGTCATTGCGATCCTGATCTCAGCAGGAGCCGTTGTAGGTCGGTACCATTACGCACTCGACGTTCTGCTGGGCGCGGTAACATCCTTACTCGTCTTTCTCGCTTCCTACAAATATCTATAGTGCGGCGAAGATCTGAAGATCTATTGGTCGACGCGGCCCTTCTCCGTCTTTCTCAAACCGAAGGCTCGCATTGCCATCCCGGCGGCGAATCGGCGCACGGGTCCAGCAGGCTTGCCATTGGGCTCCGGCAGAAAGATGGAGCTGAGCACACGGACAGGAGGCGGATACGAAGGTGGGCCTCCGGGTGTCGTGGGAGGAAAGAGGCGCAAGAGAGAGTTGCGAGGATCATTGCGGATCATGTCGAGCATGGCGACGCGATGCACGCACGAGACCGTGCAATACGGCGCGCAGGATTTCTTCGTCGAATACTCTCGGTCGATATCCTCCACCGTGTACTTCTCAAGAGGAATCGCCGGATATCCACGCTGCTGCGAACAGTAGTGAACCAGCCCGTCCTCGCAGATGTAGAGGTACCGGCTTCCAGCTCCGCACTGCCAGTCGTTCGGCTGGCCGAGGGTCAGGTTCTTATGAAACAGATTGTCGTAGGCAAAGGCGAAGAAGCCCGGCTTCCGCTCCGCCAGAATCTGATCGTAGACCTGCTGCTCCTCCTGCCTTAGCGGTTGAAGCTGTCCTCCATGATCGTGGATCACTCCTACCGTCGTCTCGAATCCCAGCTCCAGCGCTCGCCGCGTAATCGTCAGCGCATCTTCGGGACGCGGGATTCCGCCGCCCAGCACGGAGTTGATATTGATATCGAAGTCGGCGTGCTGCTTGAGCCACTCCAGTTTTTTGTCGAGAACCTTGAGGCTCTTCTTTGAGACCTCGTCCGGGTTTACGTTGTCGATAGAGATCTGCAGATGCTCCAGGCCCGCCCGGTTCAGCCGCTCGATCCTCTCCTGCGTCAGCAGGTATCCGTTTGTGATGATGGTGGCAATAATGCCATGCGAACGAATGGCGCGGAGGATCTCATCGAGATCCGGATGCAGCAGAGGCTCGCCGCCGCTGATGGTGATGATTCCCGTGCCCAGCCCTGCCAGCAGGTCGATACGCCGTCGGACCTCCTCCAGCGGCACAGGGTTTGAAACCTTGTCGTACTCGTTACAGTATGTGCACGAAAGATTACAGCGCCGCATGGGAATGATGTGCGCAAGGATCGGATGGTGCTTGGACTGAAACGCACGCGCCACCATGCGCGCCTGACGCAGACGCCGCTGGTAAAAGTGCACATTCTTCGCCGTTGGCAGAAGCCTCATCGCAATCACCAGGACGTCGACGACGCCTACAGTCTACGCCCGCCCTGATGATTGCAATATCAAAACAGAACTCCTCTGATTAAGCCTTCAACCCCACCACCATGGAGTCCGGCCCGACCAGGTGCTCGACATACGTTTCGCGAAAACCGGCCTCTTTCATCCAGCCCATGCAATCGGCTCCCGTGTAGTCGAAGCCTCCCTCCGTCTCGATCAGCATGTTCAGGCTCATCATCAGGCCGAATGCATTTTGAGATCGATCGTCATCGATGATGGCGTCGTAGATCACCAGCGCTCCCCCTGGATTCAGGGCATCAAACGCCTTTCGCACCAGCATCTTCTTCTCTTCCAGATTCCAGTCATGGAGAATGTGTCCCATCGTGACTACGTCGGCCGACGGTATCGACTCCTGGAAGAAGTTGCCGGACTCAAATCGCACACGGTCGCCTACCTTGTTCGCCGCAACATACTCCTCGAAGATAGGGCCGCACTCCGCAAGGTCGAACCCTATACCTCTCAGGTGCGGATTCGCCAGTGCAATCTGCACGGCAAGATCTCCCTGGGCTGTTCCGGCATCGACAAAGGTCGTGTACTTCGTCCACGGAACCTTCTTCGCGATCGCGATATTAGCCCCATGACTGATTCCGGACATCGCCGCAAGAAACGTTCGCAGGCGCGCCGGATCCGCATAGAGAGCCTCGAAGGTTGCTCCTCCGGCGTCCCGCGCGGCCTCGTTCTGTTGTCGGCCGGTACGCAGGCCTTCCGTAAGATGGTTCCAGAATCCAAACAGGCGCGAGTTCGCCATCTCCAGAATCCCGCCAATGTAGCCCGGCTTGCGACGGTCGAGAAACAGATCCGCCTCCTGGGTGTTGCAATAGGTATCGCCGGTACGCTCAAGGAAGCGAAGGGCAACCAAAGCGTCCAGAAAATCCCGTGCCGAACGCGGATGAAGTCCAAGCCTCCCGCTCAAAGCAGCAAACTTCTCCGGGCCATCGGCCAGCTCGGTAAAAACCCCCATCTCAACCGCACTCAAAAGCGTTTTCGACGACCAGAATGCGAGACCTGTCTGCATAATGTGGTCCGGGGTCGGACCACCCTTTGGTGTACTCAATGTTCCTCCTCCGCAAAGCACCCGGCTGTCGCAGCACCAGCGACGCTTAAGGGTCTCTACGCGTCTCTCTCGGAAAATATTGTCAAAGGGCCCACTCCGGCGAAGGCCGGAGAATGTCGTACCACCTTCACATAAAAGGAGATCTCTACGGCGGAGATAAAGATACGACAGAAGTGCCGATCCATTTACGGGAATCCGCTAAATTAAGCAGCGCTGGACAGGAGGGCGATTCCGATCTTGCATGGCGTAAAGGACAAAAAAAGAGGCACCCGGCCAAATGGCAGGGTGCCCCTCGTGTTTCTTTTTGAGCGAAGAATTACTCTGCGGTAGCCGGAACAGCCTCAGCCTCAGGCTGATCGCTCTTCACGGTGACCTTCACGTGGCTGGTGACCTCGCGGTGGAGCTTCACCGGGACGTGATACTCGCCGAGCGACTTCAAAGGCTCGTCGAGAGCGATCTTGCGCCGGTCGACGGTATAGCCCTTGGCCTCAAGCTCGTGTGCGATGTCGCCCGAGGTGACCGACCCGAACAGATGATCGTTCTCGCCAACCTTGCGCTCGAAGACCAGCTCGACTTCGCTGAGCTGGGTCGCGAACGACTCGGCGTCGACCTTCTCCCGCGCAGACTTGCGCAGGGCCGAGCCCTTCATCTGCTCGATGACAGCCTTGTTGGCTGCCGTGGCTTCGATTGCGAGCTTCTGCGGCAGCAGGTAGTTGCGCCCGTAGCCGTCGGCGACTTTGATGACGTCGCCGCGGTGTCCGAGCTTGATGATGTCTTCCTTCAGAATGACTTCCATTGCAATGTCTCCGTTCCGTTCTCAGGTCGTGCAGCAAAGGCGCCGGCCTGGCGATAAGTTAGTAGCGCGTGGCGAAGGCGAGCAGGGCGATGTTGCGCGACTGCTTGATGGCCAGAGAAAGGCGGCGCTGGTGGCGGGTGCAAACGCCCGTCAAGCGACGCGGAACGATCTTGCCCCGCTCGGCGACAAAACCCTGCAACAGGCGAACGTCGCGGTAGGAGATGGCATCGATCTTCTCGGTGCAGAACTTGCAAACCTTCTTACGACGGAAGAACTTGCGTCCGCCACCGGGGCCGCCTGCGGGCCGTGGGGGGCGAGGGCCGCCGGGGCCTGCCGACGCTGGGCGGGATGAGGGGGCGTGCTGCTGCTCAGTGGGTTGCGTGCTGGTTGTCTCGTCAGCCATGTTGATTTTCCTCTTTCGCTGGTTGGTGCCTTTGCCGCTCCAGACACGCTGTGGAGTCTGTGGACATGCTGCCTTCGGGCAACACGGAAGCGGGTTCAGGCTGTGGATGCTGCGTTATGCGGTGCCCTCAGGGCATCGCAGATCTCTTGAGCGCCGATTAGACTGCTGCAGCTTCAGCCGCAGGAGCCTCCGTCACTGGCGTCACTGGAATCTCGGCTGGTGGAGCGGCTGCGGAAGCCTCTACGTTGCCTGCAACCGGCTGCGCACTGCGCTTGACCTTGGTATCGCGGATGGCCTTGACCTTCGCCAGACGCTTTTCCTCTTCGTCGATGCGGACGGTGATGAACTTGATGACCGGCTCGGAAACACGCAGGCGACGCTCGATCTCGCCAATCAGCGAACCCTCGGCGACGATCGTCATCAGAACGTAGATGCCGTCGTTGAACTTGCGAACGGTGTAGGCCAGGCGGCGGCGGCCCATCTTCTCGGTCGACTTGATCTCTCCGCCACCATCGGTGACGTTCTTCTCAAAGCCTTCGACCAGCTTGTCGAGATCTGCCTCTTCCACGTCCGGACGGACGATGTACATCACTTCATAAGCGCGGCTGCTCATACGTTTCACTTCTTTCTGCGAAGTTCTGCTTCGCACCGCCCGGCAATGGCCCGCCGGTCCGGTATGGAATCTACTGCGTTGGTCCTGCTACTTCCCTTCGCTCGAGTCCTTTTCAGAGTCGGGACGACGGTTGAACTCGTTCATCGCGGCGCTGACCCCTTTGGTCAAGACCGCTTCGACCGCAAGCTTCACGCGATCGAGCACTTCATCCAGCACCGCAAGCTCCTGCTTGCGCATCGGCGTCAGCAGATAATCCCTGCCTCCCGCCTTAATTTCTCTTCCATCCGCCAGCGCAGGCTTGCCAACGCCAATGCGAATGCGAATCCATTCCTCTGTCCCAAGCACGCCGGAGAGGGACTTCACTCCGTTATGCCCGTTTGCCGAGCCGCGCTCCGCGATGCGAAAACGGCCCAGCGGAAATGCCAGCTCGTCGTAGAGGACGATGACATCCTCGGCGACTCGCTCAATCTCCAGCTCCTGAACCAGCGCAGCCACCGAAAGCCCGCTGAGATTCATGAAGGTCTCGGGCTTGGCCAGGAGAACCTCCTGTCCTCCAAGCTTCGCCTTCGCCGTCAGAGCCCTGCCTCGCCGGTTGGTTACAACCACCCCGCAATCCTCTGCGATGCGATCGATCGCCAGAAAGCCGGCGTTGTGTGGTGTGAACTGATATTCGATCCCTGGATTACCGAGCCCGACGATCAGCTTCACGTGACATTTCCTTCCGTACGATAAGCGGTAGTCCCGAATCGAATCAGGACTACCACCGATTTACTTCTTCTTCGCGTCAGCTGCCGGAGCGGCCGCGGTCTCCGTCTTACCCTTCTTGGCGACCTCAGGCTCGGCCGCGGCAGGCTCAGCAGCCTCGGCAGGAGCCTCTTCCTTGATGACGGTCACGTGTGCGACCGTTGCAGTCTCTTCACCCAGGTACTTGATCGAACCGGAGTGCGGAAGGTCGGAGATGTGAATGGCGCCATGCAGCTCCAGAGCCGAGACGTCGACGTCGATGTGGCTCGGAATGTCGGCCGGAAGGCACTCGATCTCCACCTCGCGCAGAATGTGATCGAGAATTCCGCCCTGGGTCTTAACACCGGTAGGAACACCGATGAGCTGGACGGGAACCGAGACGCGCATGGTCTTGTCCATCGCGATACGCTTCAGGTCGATGTGGAGCAGCCGGCCCTTGATGGGCTCGTTCTGCCAGTCGACGATCATGGCCTTGGTGGCTGCGCCGCCCTCGATGTTGAGATCGAAGATCGTGTTGTGACCCGACTCGGAGTGCAGAATCTTGGTGATGATCTTGGGATCGACCGTAACTGCGACGGCATCCTGGCCCGCGCCGTAGACGACTGCCGGAATCTTGCCGGCGACGCGAACGCGGCGAGCCGCATTCTTGTTGAACTTGCCCTCGCGGGGAGTGGCGACGACTGCATCGAACGTTGCTACTGCCATGTCAGTTTTCCTTTCGGGCACGAAGACCGTGTGTCTCCGCTCCCTTTGCGGTCATGCCGCGTTATTTATACAGCGCCTGCTACCTGCTGGCTTCGCCCAACCTCTGCGCAGCCAAACTTAGTTGAAGAGCGAGCTGACGCTCGTCTCCATGTGAATGCTCTCGATAGCGCGGCCCAATAGCCCGGCAATCGAGAGCACCTTGATCTTCGCCACCTTCTGCGCCTCTTCGCGCAGAGGGATGGTGTTGGTCACGATCACCTGCTCCAATCGTGACTCTGCAATGCGCTCGATGGCCGGGCCCGAAAGCACCGGATGCGTCGCGCACGCATAAACCTTCTTCGCCCCCTGCTCCAGCAGGGCATCGGCCGTCTTCACCAGCGTTCCGGCCGTGTCGATAATGTCGTCGAGAATCAGGCACGTCCGGCCGCGTACATCGCCGATCACGTTCATCACCTCGGTCACATTAATGTCGGTCCGCCGCTTATCCACGATGGCCAACGGTACATCCAGCTTCTTGGCGAAAAATCTCGCCCTCTCCACGCCGCCGGCATCGGGTGAGACCACCGTCAGGTCCGGAAGATTGAGATCCCGGAAGTAGCTCACCAGCACCGGGCTGGCGAACAGGTGATCCACCGGGATATTGAAAAACCCTTGAATCTGCGCCGCGTGCAGATCGACCAGCAACGCGCGGTTTGCACCGGCGGTGGTGAGCAGATCTGCGACCAGCTTTGACGTGATCGCAACGCGGGGCCGGTCCTTGCGGTCCTGCCGGGCGTATCCGTAGTACGGAATCACCACCGTAATCCGGCCGGCGGAGGCGCGCTTCAGCGCGTCCATCATGATCAGCAGCTCCACGAGATGCTGATCCACCGGGAAACACGTTGGCTGCACGAGAAAAACATCCGCACCGCGAACGTTCTCGAGCAGCTGAAAGTGAACTTCTCCGTCGGAAAACCGTTGCAGGCGGCTTTCGCCCATCGGCACTCCAACGAACTTGCAGATCTCCTCGCACAAAGCGATGTTGGACGATCCACAAAAAATCTTCATGCGCTTATTCTCACTCGGTCGCGGAGTGCGCTTCTTCTCCGCGGACTTGAACTGTCCGCCGGGTTGACCCCTGTCGGAGAGCGCCGGTGCAGGCTGGGAGCTGGTTTCTGCCTCCTCAACCTGACCTTGAATAGGGGAAAGAACTGCAGTCGCGTCTTGTTCGTTCACGATTGAAACCTCCAGGTTGGTTGACCTTGAATAGTTCCTGCTGCTTTGTCTTGACGAAGCCTTGTTGCGACTCCGCGTTCCATCAAAAATCCTTGTTGCGAATCCCTGAAAACTTTAAGACTGTCCTTCAAATCTTCTGATCTCCGTTTGCCAGCCCATTCTTGTTTATTCCGTGGGCCGCGGAGATCAGTCCATTCCACATCAACGGCACATTTCTGCCGCAAATCCCTAACTCTTAACTCTCTTCGCTGGCGAAAGACTTTGGCTGGGCGACTAGGATTCGAACCTAGACAAAGTGCGTCAAAGGCACTTGACCTACCGTTAGTCGATCGCCCAGTAATCGGCCGCATGGTTGGATCGGCCGGGTCACCCTGCGAACATTCTCGTCCAGTATTTCCCTCGAGGCAAGGTCTTCGTCATCAGGGCCTTGACACTCGCGTTCTGGACGCGCTGTTGAGCCGCCTTGGCATCCTCCTCGGACCGGTAAAGTCCGAACAGAGCCGAACCCGAGCCAGAGAGCGCAGCATAAAGCGCTTGGCCGGATTCTTGGCCGGAGCTGGTACCCATCAGTTGACGCTTGATTTCACGCAAGGAGGGATAAGCAGGAAAGACGACCCGTTCAAAGTCGTTTTCAACCCCGGTGCGGACAAGCGAGAGAAGGGTACTCTCCGCCAGATCATCCACTTGGCTGCCCTGAGCTTGCTCAGAGCCTCCCTGCTGGTTTCCAGGGTTCGAGCCACGGATGATACCGGAAGTGCCTGGCTCCGCATACAAAGATGCGTAAGCGAGACTCAACTCATTTAGTCTATCGAGTTTGTCGGGCTGCGTCAATGACGCACGCGCCCCCGCAGAACCAAGTACCTCGCCCTGTCCCGTTAAGGGCACGGCTTCAGCCGTGCCGCCACCGAACCCGGAATGAAAAGGGGCTTTAGCCCCTGAGGTCCCAGCCACCAAAGCATCCCAGTCCCGAAACGCCTGCGGCGTAGAAACCCCAATCTCAGGAACAGCAACCACGCAGAAAACTGAAGGAATATCGGGCACGGGCACCACCTGCTCCCCGCGCCCAATCCCCAGAACCGCCCCTCCGAGCACAAAGAGGGGCACATCCGACCCCACCTCACCCGCCAGCCTCAGTCGCTCTCCCCCCGGCAGGGCCACTCCAAGCTCCCGCTCCAGGCCGATCAACGCTGCCACGGCGTTCCCGCTTCCGCCACCCAGGCCACCCTGAATCGGAAGACACTTTTCTATATGGATGGAGACGTCGGCAAAGAGGTTAAGCCGTTCCAGTGCCTTCTCGACCATCTTCCATGCCGTATTGCGGCCGTCGAGAGGTACGCGACGGTCGTTCGAGGTAATCGCAATCGAGGTCTTGCCGGCACGCTCCGCCGAGACCGTCACCAGGTCATGCAGTTCCAGCGTCTGGTAAAGCGTCGTCAGCCCGTGAAAGCCGTCCGGGCGGGAGGGCCCAATCGCCAGGCCAAGATTGATCTTGCAGTAGGAGCGGACTCGCGTGGGCATGCGTCTTCAATTCTATTCGGTTTGCTCACAGGATCTGAAAGTTCCAAAGGGTGTTGCGAAACTCCCGACTCATGGGAGCTATAAATTTTCTGCCGAAATCCCTTTGACTATGGTTTCCATGGAAATCATTATAGTTTCCATGGAAATTAGAATGAGCGCCCAACGCTCCATCTCTGGGCTTGAAAGCCATCTGGGATATTGTCTGCGAAGGGTTTCCAACTCGGTCTCGGGTCAATTCGCCCAGTCCTTGCATGGGAGACAAACATCCGTCGCCGAGTGGGTCTTGTTACGTCATCTCTATGAGCGACAACAAGCAACCCCGGGCGAACTCGCTGAAGCCGCGACCATGACTCGCGGGGCAATCTCGAAGATCGTCGACAAGCTCCAGGCGAAAGGTTGGATCAAGAGCAGGGTCAATCCTAAAGACAGTCGAGGCCAGATACTCTCACTGACGACCGCTGGGAAGCGCAATCTTCCTCAGCTAGCTGAGATCGCTGATCAGAACGACGAGCAGTTCTTTGCTTGTCTCGATGCCGACGAAAGATCCGCTCTGCGCCGTCTGCTTTCGAAGGTGGCAGAGCATCATCAGATCCGGGATGTTCCGGTCGATTGATTTGCGCTGGATGAAATCTCACTCAATTCCAAACCGCACTTTACCCAAAAGGAAGCAAATCTCATGAGCAAAGCAGTTGACACCCTGATGAAGGCAATGGAGCAGGCCTCCGCCATCCGCCCGAAGGTGGGAGGATTTCCCTATCTTGCCGAGAGCCTGCGACGCGCCGGAGTGACCCGCAATCTCTGGGCTCTACCCGCGTGTCAGAGCCTGTTCCTCACCGGCGAGGGACCGGTCGTGATCCAGGGCATACCCTTGGTATCTGGCCCTGTGGACGTACCGGCATTCGATCGAGATGCTCTGATCACAGCGTTGCGAATCGATCAAGCCGGAGAAAGTACATTTCCCGAGTTCCTCAAAGCAAGTTGGCGTGCGGGAGTTGTTAGCTATGACGTCGATTTTGGTGACCGTACCGTCACCTACTTCGGTTGCAATGGCGAGGAATACGTCGAAGCGTATCCCGCCGTCGAAATCCGTGAGTGAAGAGGGCATAACTTCTCTTTTGAGGAATAAAGCGATGAAAAACGAGGAAACATCACTGTCAAGCCCCCTGGCTCCTCCGATTGGCGCACATCTTCCGTCAACATACACAAAACGGGATAGTTACCTCGGAAAACTAAATGGACCCGGAATGGCATTTCCATGTCGCTCGCCCGGTATACTTTAATCAGCACCCAGGAAAGCGGTAACGAAAGGCCCCGGACAACAGCCCGGGGCCTTCTCTTTTTAAATGAAGACTTTGCCGGAAATCCAACTCCATTCCTCAGCAAAATCAATACTTTACGAAGAGAAAGAAATGGAGGTCCGAACCTAACCTTCAAGGAATGAAGACTTTGCGCAAAATGTGGGGGAAGGGGCCCCATCTGGCCGGCACGTTATTCTGTCGTTGGTTAATCCCAATTCAGGCCCGGAGCTCTTCCCCATGCGTTCAGCGAACCTTCGCATCCCCATATCGCTTCTCTCGCTTGCCCTCTTCGGCTCCGTAACCCAAGCCCAGCAGCCCGGCCTCGAGCCGACGCGTGCCCCGCATGCGATGGTGGTGACCATCCAGCATGACGCCTCCGACGCGGGCCTTGAGATCCTGAAGCAGGGAGGAAATGCCGTCGATGCGGCGGTCGCAGTCGGCTTCGCGCTGGCGGTGGTCTATCCGGTGGCGGGAAATATCGGTGGCGGCGGCTTCATGTTGATCCGCGACAGGCATGGAAAGACCCACTTCCTCGACTATCGCGAGAAGGCTCCCGCCGCAGCGACCCGCGACATGTATCTCGACGCGAAGGGCAACGTGATTCCCCGCATGTCCCTGGTTGGATACAAGGCATCCGGCGTTCCGGGAACGGTCGCAGGACTGGCTTACGCCCAGAAGCACTACGGCAAACTGACGCTGGCGCAAGATATAGCTCCCGCCATAAAGCTCGCAAGCGAAGGCTATGTCCTCTCTGCAGAAGAGGCGCGTCTGCTCCAGAGCAAGGACTTCAAGAGCTTTCCCACAACAGCGAAGATCTATCAACGCAGCGGCGACTTCTACAAAGAAGGTGAGACCTTCCGCCAGCCCGAGCTTGCCGAGACGCTGCGGCGCATCGCGAAAGACCCGACAGACTTTTACAAGGGAGCGATGGCCAAGCAGATTGCGGATGTTGAAAAGACCGGCGGCGGTCTGATCACCGCCGAGGATCTCGCGGCCTACGAAGTGAAAGAGCGCAAGCCCATCAAGGGCAGGTATCGCGGATACGACGTCATCACGGCTCCTCCACCGTCTTCCGGTGGAATTGTCCTGGTGGAGATCCTGAATATCCTCTCCGGCTTCGATCTTCCCAAGCTGGGCGCGGATCGCAGCGCGCCGCAGGTCCACACCATCACCGAGGCCTTTCGGCGAGCCTACATGGATCGTGGCGATTACCTCGGCGACCCGGACTTCAATAAACTCCCGCTGAAGCAGATGGCGAACACGAAATACGCCGCCGCCTGGCGCAGCTCGATCGATCCGGCCAAGCCCAGCCCGTCTGCTTCGCTGATGCGCCCGGCGGGTTTTATGCCTCCGCCTCCGCAGGCCGCTCCGGCCAAGGAGTCGACGCAGACGACCCATTTCTCGGTCGTGGACAAGGATGGAAACGCCGTCTCCAGTACCTATACGTTGAACGGCTACTTCGGATCGGGAGTGACGATCGAGGGACTCGGGTTTGTGATGAACAACGAGATGGATGATTTCACCTCGAAGGTCGGCGTACCCAATGTCTACGGCCTCATCCAGAGTTCAGCCAATTCCATCGCTCCCGGCAAGCGTCCTCTCTCAGCAATGACGCCCACCATCCTTACCACGCATGGCAGCTGGTTCAAACATGGAAAGCTCGCCTATGTCATGGGAACTCCTGGCGGATCGACCATTATCACCACGGTCGCGAACGACGTCATCAGTGCGGTCGACAACGGCCTCAACATCCAGCAGGTTGCGGACGCGCCGCGCTTCCACCATCAGTACCTTCCCGACCGCCTCGATCTCGAAAAGAAGTTTCCGGTGCCCCCGGCTGAAGAGCTCAAGGCGATGGGCTATACCATCAACCGCCTCGCCGTAGCCGATGAGAAGAATCCCGGAGTATGGGGCGACAGCGAGCTGATCGCCATCGATCCGAAGACAGGAGAACTGCTGGGAGGCCACGATTCGCGCAGGGACTTTGGCAAAGCTGCAGGATACTGAGGCCCGAAAGGATGCTTAGGGTACTATCTCTCCGTACCGTCCATCACGAAGAGAATCGAATCGGAAGGAGTCTTATGTCGACCATCAGCTCCCGTCGTAAGTTTCTCCGCAACACCGGCGTCGTCCTCGCCAGCGCAAATTTTCCCTTCGAAGCACTGGCCGCGCCACGTTCCGTCGCAGCTCCTCCGCCAGATGAGGTGCTCAAGCTGATGCTCGAAGGCAACAAGCGTTTCGCCGCGGGAGCCTCGACTCATCCTCGTCGCACCCCGGGGGATTTCAAGCCGCTCGCTGCTGGCCAAAGCCCGATCGCCTGTATCGTTACCTGCTCGGACTCCCGCGTGACACCGGAGATCCTCTTCGATCTCGGCATCGGCGAGCTCTTCGTGGTCCGTGTAGCCGGCAACTATGTCGATGGGGCCGGCGCCGCAGTCAAAGGCACCGTCGAGTACGCCGTCGCAGAGCTGGGAGTCTCCCTGATCATGATTCTCGGCCATAGCCAGTGTGGAGCCGTGAAGGCCGCAATTGAACACATTCACGACAAAGACGCTCTTCCAGGCGCCATCAACGATCTTGTGAACGCCATCAAGCCCTCCGTGCTCGAATCGCAGCACAAGCCGGGCAATCCACTGGAAAACGCAATTCGCGCCAATGTAAAACGTGGCGTAGACCGGCTTGACGATCTCCAGCCCATCGTTGCTCCTGCAGTCAAAACCGGAAAGCTGAAGATCGTTGGCGGCGTCTATGAGCTCGCCAGCGGTAAGGTTCAGATGCTTTAGAAGCTATCAGTGCGCCTCAAGCTCGATGCGCTTCTGCGCCGGCGGCCGTTTCAGGAAAAACACCAGCGGCAGCATGCAGACCATGACTCCGCACAGGAGCTTGAACTGATCCATGTACGACTGCAGCAGAGCCTGTCGCTGCATCGCCTGGTAGAGTTGCGCCAGAGCGAAGTAATGATTGTCGGTCGCGTTCCCAGGCACCGCAGAGAGCTGTTTCACAGCGTGTTGCATGGCTCCGCTCGACGCCGTCATGTTCTGCCCGAGCACAGTCTGAAATACCTGGGCCCGTCGTTGCAGCATCGTGCTTACCAGCGCGATGCCGAGACTTCCGCCTTCGTTTCGTACCAGGGCATAAAGGCCCGCCGCCTGTGAACTCTCCGTCTTCGGAATAAAGCGGAAGACGATGGTGCTTACCGGGACCGTAATCAAGCCCAGTCCCAGTACCTGCACGATACGGGGAAGGATGAGGTTCATCTCGGCTACATCTAAATTCAAGGACGACATCCACCAACAGGAAGATGCGATCAGAAGCATTCCGGAAAGACCATCTTGCGAGGGTCGTATCCTTTGGTCAGCACGTAGCCCACAAACGGAACTTCGATCATCGTAAAGATTCCGGCAGGAGAAAGCGCCAGCCCCGAGGTCGTGGCATCGTAGCCCATCATCTGCTGCATGAAAGTTGGAAGCAGGTACGTAGTCGCGTACAGCACCGCATAGAGACCGAGGATGATGATGCAGCAGAAGAGGAAGTTACGCTCCTTCAACAGGCGAAGGTTCACGACCGGATTCTTGGTGTGCAACTCCCATAAGACCGCGGCCACAAGCGCAATGATGGAAATGCTGGCGAAGAAGACGATAAACGGCGATCCGAACCAGTCAAGTTCCTGCCCCTTATCGAGGACGATCTCGAGCGTAGCCAGCCCGAGCGAGATAAAGCCCAGGCCTCCCCAGTCGATTGCGACCTTCCGGGCCTTCGCCTTCGCTTCCTTCATGTAAGGAGGATCTTCAAGCACGATGCGCGTCAGGAAGACACACAGAATCCCGATCGGAATATTGATGTAGAAGATCCACCGCCAGGAGTAGTTGTCGGTGATCCAGCCTCCAAGCGTGGGCCCAAGTACAGGAGCGACAAGAATAGCCACCGTGTATAGCGCCATGGCCATGCCGCGCTTTTGCGCAGAGAAGGTGTCCGCGAGAATCGCCTGCACCGAAGGCTGCAGGCCGCCACCCGCCAGCCCCTGCGCCACGCGGAACAGGATCAACATCCCCAGCGAGGGAGCCAGTCCACACGCAGCTGAAAACACGGTAAAGAAGAAGACCGAGGTCAGATAGAAGTTCTTGCGGCCCATCAGCGACGAGAGCCATCCGCTGATCGGCAACACGATCGCATTTGCCACAAGGTAACTGGTCAGCACCCAGGCTCCCTCATCCTGCGAGGCGGAGAGGCTACCCGAGATATGCGGAAGAGCGACGTTGGCGATCGAGGTATCCAGCACCTCCATAAAGGTGCCGATGGTGACCACCAGGGCTACGATCCACGGGTTGAAGATTTTTGCCTGGGGAAGGCGCTTGTTGTCGAACTGCGGAACGGCCTCCGCCAGCGACGCTTCTGCTTCAGAGATCCCGGGTTCTTCGAGAACGGCTGACATAATGACTTATCAGTATTGTTTGATGACCGATGGGTCATAATGATGCAAGTTTATGATAAGTCACTGGGAGAACGTGGTTCCATGCCTCGCGTCGCCACAAGCAGCAAGCAGAAGGTCGTGACCGAGCTCCGCCGCTCAGAGATTCTTACCGCGGCGACCAAGGTCTTTGGAAACAAGGGTTTCGATGCCACGCGCATGGAAGAGATCGCGAAAGCGGCTGGCCTTGCGAAGGGCACCCTGTACCTCTATTTCCGCTCCAAGGACGATATCTACCAGGCCGCCGTTCTCCAGGCGATTGGCGAGGTGGACGAGCTGACGCAAAAGCATGTGCTGAACGAGCCGCATTTCGCCGGGAAATATGCCGCGTTTATCCGGGTCCGTATAGCCTTCTGGCAGGAGCAGCACGTTCTCTACCGGCTTATTCTCAGCATGAGCCGCGCACCGCAATACCGCAAAAAGAGCATCGGCTGGCAGCGTCAGAGTGTGTTGTACCTCGCCAGCCTGCTCTCCGCCGGTGCGGACGCGGGCGAGATTCCGCAACAGGACTTCGTGGCGACCGCATGGGCCACCTCGGATGCCATCCGTGGTGTCAACGAGCGCCGGGTCTTCGCCGACGCCAACGCTCGTTCTGTAGAAGAGGACACACAATTCCTGACGAATTTTCTACTGGATGCAGTACGCGCCAGGCGTCCGTGAGGAGGAGGACTTGCCGGTAGCTGATCTGTGCAGGCTCAAATCTGTATAGTTCTCTAGAGAATCCACACCTCCAAGGAGAACCGGGTGAAGCACACCATCGCCGCTGCCCTCACGATTGCCGTCATGCAGATGACAGGACCTACTCTCGGTAGCGCCTCCGCACAGGCCGCCGCCCCCGCACAGGCCGCCTTCGTCAACACGTTGATGCCGCAGCCGGCGCATCTGAATGCGACTGGCGCCACCTTGCCATGGACTACGGCGGTGACGGTGGGGGTTCCGCACTTTCGTAATCAGCGCCTCGAAGACGCAGTTACGCGCACTCTCGAGCAGATCGAGCGCAAGACCGGCGTCCCGCGTCAGCGCGAGATCGGCGACAGCGCATCGGCCACTCTCGTAGTCGACGTCGATGGCGCGGGCGACACGATTCAATCCTTCGAGGAGAATGAGTCCTACACGCTGGCAATCACCTCGACCGGGGCTAAGCTTCACGCCACTACGGTCGTCGGCGCCATGCGCGGGCTGACTACGCTATTGCAGCTGGTGCAGGCGAGCGGTACAGGCTTCGTTCTTCCAGCTGTCCAGATCGACGATACCCCGCGTTTTCGCTGGCGTGGCGTGATGATCGATGTCGGCCGCCACTTCGAGCCGGTCGAGGTGATCAAGCGCAATCTGGATGCGATGGCCGCGGTGAAGCTGAACGTCTTCCACTGGCACCTCACCGAAGACCAGGGCTTCCGCATCGAAAGCAAGATCTATCCGAAGCTTGCCGGCGAAGGCTCCGACGGCCTTTTTTACACGCAGCAAGAGGCGCGCGAGATCGTGGCTTACGCAGCGGCTCGCGGAATCCGGGTCATTCCCGAGTTCGACATGCCGGGCCATACTCGAAGCTGGCTGGTGGGTTATCCCGAGCTATCGAGCGATCCCGGACCATACACCATCCGGCGCGAGTTCGGTGTTGAGCAGGTGGCGATGGATCCAACCAAGGAAAGCACCTATCAGTTCATCGACGCCTTCCTTGGCGAGATGGCAACCATCTTCCCCGACGCCTATCTCCATCTTGGTGGTGACGAGACTCCGGGAACGCAGTGGAAGAACAATCCTCGCGTTGTCGCCTTCATGCGCGAGCACAACTTCAAGACCACAGAGGAACTGCAGACCTACTTCTCGGGACGCGTGCTCGAACTGGCCAAGAAACATGGCAAACATATGGTCGGGTGGGACGAGATCCTGAATCCCGATCTTCCAACCGACGCCGTCATTCACTCATGGCGCGGTGCCAAGTCACTCACCGATGCTGCAAAACGCGGATATCACGGAATCCTCTCGCAGCCCTACTATCTGGATGGGATGAAGTCGGCGGAAGAGCACTACCTTGCAGACCCGCTTCCATCGAGCTCCGAACTCACCCCCGAACAGCGAAAGTTCGTGCTGGGCGGCGAGGTTTGTATGTGGGGCGAGCATATCAACGCTCTTTCCATCGATTCGCGAATATGGCCACGCACCGCCGCTATTGCGGAACGATTCTGGTCCCCTGAATCGACGAGAGACGTCGACGATATGTACCGTCGACTCAACGTGGAATCCCTCCGCATCGAAGCACTTGGCTTGCGTCATCTGACCCACGAAGACGCTGCACTGCGTGAGCTGGCTGGCACCGAAAACATTGACGCACTGCGAGTCTTCGCATCGTCATTGCAGCCGGTACCTTTCCACGATCGCTACAAGGGGCAGCATACGGATCAGATCACGCCCCTGGACAACCTCGTCGACGCGGTGCGGCCAGATCCTCCGTCTCGCCACCAGGTCGATGTGCTGGTTCGTGAGTTGCTGAAGTCGCCTTCGACAAACAAGCAGGGTCGTGCAGAGCTGGACCGCTGGTTCAAGAACTGGGCCGCGTCAGTGCCTGCGGTTGAGACCCAGATGTCCAGCTCGCCTCTGCTGGCAGTTGCACGTCCGCGCGCGCAGCAGCTGCAGCAGCTTTCGCAGACTGGCGAAGAGGCGCTTTCTTATCTCAGCGGAGCCAGCAAGGCTCCGGCTGGCTGGAAGCAGTCAAAGCTCTCACAGATTGAGGCTGCGCGCCAGCAGCAGGCTCTGGTGCGGTTTACATTTATTGACCCGCTGGAGCAGCTGGTCAAGGCCGTGCCCGGGCAGTAAAGATAGCGGCCGCGACGAACGTTTTGTCGCGGCCCAAATCACTAGCGTAGAAAATCGACGAGCAGAGTATTGACCTTGTCAGCGTGGGTGGCCAGCAAGCCATGTGGAGCGCCCTCGATAATGGCCAGTCTGCTTCCACGAATCGATGGTTGCAAGAGCCTCGAGCTTCCTTCCAGCGGGACGATCCGATCCGCATCCCCATGAATAATGAGGGTGGGGACATTGATCCTCGTTACACAGCCGCGAAAATCAGTCCACCACGCCCCGATACACTTCAAAGTCCCGTAGGGCGAGGCCATGGAGCCGATGTTCCAGCTATAGCGAAGCTCCTCCTCCGTCAGCCTGGAGCCTAGCAACACATTCGCGTTGTACATGTTCTCGAAGAAGCTGGTCAGGAAGGCTAGTCTGTCTCGTTTGACGGAGGCCTCAAATTCCATTTGTACGCTGACATCGACACCGTTCGGGTTGTCGGGCGATTTCAAAATATGTGGCACTGGACTGGCGATGAAGACAGCCCGATCGATGTTTATCGATCCGTATCGCGAGATGTACCTTGCGACCTCTCCCCCTCCCATGGAATGTCCCACCAGCGAAGGATGTTTCAGATCGAGATGCTTGACGAGCTTGTGCAGGTCTTCAGAGAAGATGTCGTAGTTGTAGCCTGTGATCGTCTGCGAGGACCGGCCGAAGCCGCGTCTGTCGTAGATGATTACTCGATGGCCGCTGTCGACCAGAGGCCCAATCTGTTTTTCCCACGATCTTCCGCTTAGAGGAAAGCCGTGAATCAGGACGACCGGACGGCCCACGCCGTGGTCCTCGTAGTAAAGGTCGATGTTGCCCGCATCTCTCCCGACGGTAAGGTATGGCATCCTGCTCTCCTCATGCGTGTCGTTTACTCACAACGATTCACTTCTACTGAGACCGGATCCAGGTACCGCAAACAATACATCAAGTTGGTTACTCGCTAAAGTCCCAGGTCGCTCAGGCTCGGATGATCGTCGGGCCTGCGTCCGATCGGCCAGTGATACAGCCGCTCGGACTCTGCGATCGCAAGGTCGTTGATGCTGGCGTGGCGTGCTTTCATGAGCCCGCTCTCGTCAAACTCCCAGTTTTCATTGCCGTAACTGCGCCACCACTGACCGGTGGCATCATGGCACTCATAGGCGAACCGAACGGCAATTCGTGCCCCGTCGAAAGCCCACAGCTCTTTGATCAGCCGATACTCCAGCTCCCGCTCCCATTTGCGGGTGAGAAATGCAATGATCGCGTCACGCCCCGTCACGAACTCCGAGCGGTTGCGCCATCGGCTGTCCACGGTGTAGGCCCGCGAGCAGTGCTGCGGATCACGCGTATTCCATCCATCCTCTGCGGTGCGAACTTTCTTGATGGCGGTCTCCCTCGTAAACGGGGGAACGATCGGACCTTGAGTCATTGTCTTTTCCATGATGATTCTTCTTTCTGTTCAACGTGCCAATGCTTCTGCGATCGCCTTCTCGGCGAGAGGAGACATGATCGCATATCCCTTGCTGGTTGGATGCACTCCGTCTTTTGCCAATTCAGGATCAAGCCCGCCCTTGTCATTCGTCATGGCCGAGTAGTAGTCGAGATAAACAAGGCCATCCTTCTGGCAAAGTTCTTTCAGTTTCGTGTTCATCTGCCGGATCTGATCGGCAGGATGAACAGCAGGCTGCCAGCTGTAGTGGTCTGCCGGAAGGATGGATGAGACGACCATCCTGATGTTGTTCGCCTTCGCGATTGCGACCATCGATTCGAAGTTATCTTCGATCATCTCCGGAGTGGATGGTCCTGTGTTGCCGGCAATGTCATTGGTGCCAGCAAGAATGACGACCACGACGGGCTTCAGGTGCACAACGTCCTGCTCAAACCGTACGAGCATCTGCGGGGTTGTCTGTCCACTGATGCCGCGACCGACATAGGACTTGCCGGGAAAGAACTCTTCCGGCTTTCTCGCCCAGGCGTCCGTGATGGAATCTCCATAGAAGACGACGCGCTTTTCGCCGGCAGACATGGGAGGCAATGCGGTATCGGCATCGTGGTATCGCGAGAGCTGCGGCCAGTCGTCCAGCTTCTTTTGCATGGTGGCCATCTGCTTCGCGGTATCCACGACGGGCGGAGCTGCTGCTGCTACAGGAGCTTGTCCATAAGCTGTGACCGCCAGCCAGAGGGTAGCCACCAGAACAATCATTCGACGAACCATGTAAATCGTTTCCTCCCGATACGTGATTGCTGATCCTGACTATGGCGCTGCTGCCGCCAAAGCCTCTGCAATAGCTTTCTCTGCCAGCGGCTGCATCACTGCATATCCGGCAGTATTTGGATGCACGGCTCCGTCGAATGCAAGTTCTGGCTTCATGCCGCCTTCCGCGTCCACCAGGGCCGAGTAGTAGTCCAGATATATCATTCGTTGCTCAATCGCATAGTGCTTCAGCCATTCGTTCCATTCCCGAATCTCGGCTGCCGGTCTGGCCTCGGGTTTCCAGGGAAATCGTGCGGCGGGCAGAAGAGACGCGAGAATAACGCGGATGTGGTTGGCACGCGCAATCGCGACCATGGAGACGATGTCGTTTTGAAACATCTCGAGCGTGGCAGGTCCCGCATTTCCAGCGATGTTGTTCGCGCCTGCGTCGGCGATGATTACGGCTGCCGGCTTGAGGTGCACTACGTCCTGTTGAAACCGGGCGAGCATCTGCGATGTGACCTGTCCGCTGATCCCTCGATTGACATAAGGCTTACCGGGGAAAAATTCCCCGTACTTCCTTCCCCAGAAGTCCGTGATCGAAGCCCCCAGAAAGACCACCCTTTGTTCGCCTGGCCTGGGAGCGCCGAGGGCGGAATCCTCATCCCGATAACGGGCCAGGTCTGGCCAGTCTGCAAGTCTTTTCACCATGCGTTCTTTTTGCAAGGTTGGGTCAGGCTGTGGAACAACGGCCGGTGTATTCATTGCCTGGCCCCATAACGTTCCGGTAAAAGCAACCGTGACCCAGATCCACCGCATGGTTTCTCTCACTAAAATTAGGACAAGCCCATGCTAAACGAAATCCTCACAGGCTGGTCTGTTGTACTCTTCTAGTTCAGCATGCAGCCCGGAATCTCCACCCACGTTTTTCTCTCCCAGCGCCTTCACCCCGGCCTGCTCGATGCCTTGCACCGCGGCGGAGTTCGCACCATCGAACTCTTTGCTGCGCGACACCACTTCGACTATACGGATCGCGCCGTGGTTCGAGAGTTTGCCACCTGGTTTAACGACACCGGTGTGGGTGCGACGCTTCATCAACCCATCTATACTCGCGAGCAATCGGAAAACTGGTCGCGCCACGTCTGCCCTACACTTTCTTTGATTGCTCCGGAGAAAACTTATCGCATCGATGCGATGGACGAGGTAAAGCGAGCGCTCGAGCTGGCGGAGCAGATACCCATTACAGCCATCACCCTTCATCTCGGCTTGAAAGACGATCCCTGGGATGAGAGAGCGATTGAGAACTCCCTGACGGCCATCGAACACATCAAGACATTCGCTCATCCACTCGGGGTAAAGGTGCTGCTTGAGAATCTGCAAAACGATGTAACCACGCCCGAGCATCTGCTGCAGATTCTGAAGATCGGTCACTTCGATAACGTCGGGATCACCCTCGATGTCGGACATGCGCATCTGAGCGAAGGTGGGCTGGAGCATGCCTTCGAACATTTAGGTTCACGCATCAGCGAGTTGCACATTCACGATAACAATGGGGTGCGCGACGAGCATCTGTGGCCGGGATCCGGAACCATCGACTGGACGAAGCTCGTTCGTTTAGCAGCGACGCTTCCTGCGGAGATTCCCGGCATTCTTGAGATCGCCTACGAACTCAACGAAACCGTAGAATCGGCGGTTGCGAAGGCGACGGAGAGCTTCTCAAAGCAGGCGCGTATCGAAGAGTCGATGCAGGAGTCCGTTTAGATCTGTAACTGTCCGCCTTCTTTATCTTTAAGTTAAGGCGATGCCATCAACAGGGTCGCAACTCGCGTATCCCGAGTCATGGCCTTGCTGACGGGCATCGCTGTGGCGCAGTGAGCTTCTTAGCTTGTCTTCGCGGGAACCTTCTTACCTTCTCTGCGGGCTTCCGACAACCCGATCGCGATCGCCTGTTTGCGGCTGGTGACCTTCTTGCCGCTGCGACCGCTCTTCAGCTTGCCCTGCTTCATCTCGCGCATCTCTCGTTCGACGTTCTTGCTTGCGGATGGACTGTACTTCCTGGAACTCGATTTCTTGCTGGATTTCGATTTCGCGGATGTCTTTTTTGCCGTCGATTTCTTTGCGGACGCCTTCTTGCTTGGACTCTTTCTGCGCGTGCTCTTTTTGCTTAAAGACTTCTTTGCAGATTTCTTGCTTGCCTTTTTGGTTGCCATACTATCCTCCCATCTATTTCAGAAGGCATAAGCTGTTCCACGAGTTGCATCCAATGCGCTGAGAATCGTGCACTCAATGCGCGATGCGTCTTCTTCTCCAAAGCACCAGGCCTGCAAGCAACAGCACTGCTGCCGCTCCAATCATTCGCAATAGCATTCTGCGAATCCAAGTCGGCGTGCGCTCCAGCGAACCATCCTGCCATGCTGCTCTCACGCTCGTAAGATCCTCTGCGAGCCCCGGGATGGTAATCGCGTTGAGATCGTCCGTGGGAAGCGAGCCGAAGATTCGCTCCGGCTCCGGCTCGTGGCCCTCGAAATCTTTTGGGATCGCAGCCATCATCGCGTTCACCTCAGCATCCCGTGGATCGTCGAAGAGCGACACGTCTGCCGTGTTCGGAAAAAGCGTATCCTTCCCCGTCATCTTCTTTTCAATTGCAGCCACGCCGTCCTGGCAGACGCCCAGAGGATAGTAGCCACCGAACGGAAGATCGGGGCGACGCAGATGTTGACGCATGAACGCAACGACCATCTTCCCCACCAGACGTGTTACCTCAACCGCATCCTTATCCCGATACTCATGCGCATGACGACCCAGCACCCAGGCCTGGTCCTGCGTATCCATGGTGCGAAACTCACTCTTGCCGTCGATGCCGAAGTACCAGCTCACATTCGCATTGATGCCGGGCTTATCTTTTGGAGCCCGGATCTCCCACTCGTACTCGGCGTGGCTTACAGGAACCAACAGCGATCGCTTTGTGCCGGGAACCGCGAGCTGCGAGTTCAACCAGAATGGCATCATCACTTCCTGATCCTTGAAGTGAAAATGACCGAAGTTTGCGAAGTAACGAGCGTCGAAGACCGTTACGGTGTGTCCTGTCGCCATCAGCGCAGCGATCAACTCTTCCGGCGAAATCGCTGCCTTTCCCCCGACCGCCGCCGAGGCCGGAGCGACTCCGCTCAATCCATTCAGGCTTAGGCGATTCAGCACATCGGCAATTCGCTGACTCTCCGCATGCATCGGCGCCAGGCGTGGGTTCGGTCCATCGCCACGCATGACACCCGCGCCCAGTTCGCTCACGATGCCTTCCGTGGTGAACCCTGGAAGGTCTGAGGGTTGGTTCAGATTGATAGGTCCGGCCTTCTCCAGCGTGTATGGGCCAAGGTCGATGAAGGGAGCGACGCGTTCCATTGTTGGCGAGCCTGTCTCGAGTGGAGCGTGCTCAATCGGCCCTGCTCCCTCCTGCACCGACACCGTTCCATCGTCCTTCTTCGCTACGAAGCGTCCGGCGACCTTTACGGTAGGGTTGATTCCCTTGAGCGTCCACCCCGGAAACCGATCCAGCCCTCGCCAGTCTTTGCCCAGAATAAGTTCGCGGAGGCGTTTGAGCAACGCGGGGCTCATCAACGCAGGTCCCTGTTTTCCGCCGTTCAGCCGGGCTAGAAGAGCATCCGTAAAACCCGGCGTAGCCGACAGCTCGCGCATCATGCCAGAAAGCAGAATCGTGTTCGGCGGCATCGGCTCTTCAGGCACCACGTAGGTCACGTCTCCCCTGCACCCAAGTAGGGCCAACGATACCACTGCCGCCGCACTCCACATCCGCAGAGACAACGCACCCGTTCGCATCCGCCTATTAAACTCCAGACCGATCGAAGACGAGGCAACAATTTCTACAAATGCCGAGAATAGCCTTAGCTATCCAGCTTTTTCACCACCAGCTCATTCAGCAGCGCCGGGTTCGCCTGTCCCTTTGACAGCTTCATCACCTGCCCCACGAAGAACGCCGAAACCGTCTTCTTGCCTCCGCGATACTGCTCCACCTGCTTCGGATTCGCCGCGATCACCTCATCGATCATCTTCTCGATCGCACCCGCATCGGAGATCTGCTGCGGCTTCTCGCGCTCATAGACAGCGGGAAAGTCTTCGTTGTTCTCAAACGCCGTATCCAGAAGCTGTTTGAGCATCTTGCTCGAAAGCTCGCCTGACTCCGCCAGATCGGCGGCCATCACGATGCCATCCATCGAGACCGGCGACTGCTCCAGCTCCAGATTCTTCAGCCGCAATCGCATCGTCAATTCGCTGGTCAGCAGGGCGGCCACGCGTTTCGGACTCTTCGCCTTCTTCGCCGCAGCTTCGAACTTGTCCGCGAACGAGGCCGTTGCAGTCAAAGTGGCCGCATCCTGCGCGCTGATCTCGTACTCGGCGATCATACGCGTGCGCCGGGCCTCGGGAAGCTCCGGCATCGACTTCAGGATCTCAGCCTGCCATTCCGCGCCGACCACCAGCGGCGGAAGATCCGGCTCCGGGAAGTAGCGGTAGTCGTGCGCCTGTTCCTTAGACCGCATCGAATAGGTACGGCCCTCGCCGCTGTTCCACAGCCTCGACTCCTGCACCACGCGGCCGCCCTCTTCGATCACGCCGATCTGGCGCTCGATCTCATACTCCACCGCCGAGCGGATGAAGCGGAAGCTGTTGACGTTCTTCACCTCGGCCTTGGTACCGAACTGCTTTGCTCCCTTCAGCATTACGCTGACGTTCGCATCGCAACGCAGCGAGCCCTCTTCCATATTGCAGTCGCTTACACCGGTATAGAGCAGGATCTCCTTGAGGCGGGTCAGGTACTCGAAGACCTCATCGGCGGTACGCAGGTCCGGCTCGCTCACGATTTCTACCAGCGGCGTGCCGCAGCGGTTCAGGTCGATGTACGTCCGGTTGATCGAGTCAGCAAAGCCGTCGTGGATGCTTTTGCCTGCATCCTCTTCCATATGCAGACGCGTCACACCAATGCGCTTGATGATCGCAGCGCCGCTGTCATCGAACGCCGGAACCTCGATCCAGCCGTTTTCGGCGATCGGCTTGTCGAACTGCGAGATCTGGTAGCCCTTGGGGGAATCCGGGTAGAAGTAGTTCTTCCGCGCAAAGATGCTCGTCTCGCGAATCTCGCAGTTGATCGCCTTCGCAGCCAGCACTGCATACTCCACCGCCTTGCGGTTGAGCACCGGGAGGGCTCCCGGCAGGCCGAGGCAGACAGGGCAGGTGTGAGTATTCGGCTCTCCGCCGTACTGATTCACGCAGCCGCAAAAGGCCTTCGACTCCGTAAGGAGCTGGACGTGAACCTCAAGCCCGATCACAGGCTGGTACTTGGCAAGAATCTCTGGCGAGAGCGCAGTGGCAATGGACATAATCACTCCGATTCTACCAAGCTACCGGCCCTGAGGACGGACGGGTACCCTATCTTCGGTGCGCTTTATCGCGCCTGAGTGGGACATCGTGCCAAGCGCGGCCGTTCTGTTGCAAACTCACGAATTCCGCGCCATTGAGGTCCTTCTCATGCATCCATTCTGGCCGGAGCGCGTCTCTCACGATATGCGGCGTGCGCTTCTCTTTCGCCTTACCCTCTGTCTCAGCCTCGCGCTGTCGGCATCGTCAGTCTTACTCGGACAGAAGCAACCTTTTCCCCATCCCACCCTCGTGGGCTACTTTCCGCAATGGGCGCTCTACGATGAGGAACCTTATCTCGTTAAAAACCTGATCTCACCCGGCGGCAAGGCCCCGCTCGTCGACCAGGTCAACTATGCCCAGGGATTCGTCACAAATGGTCGCTGCTCCGTAGCGGACCCCAACGCCGACCTGAACTTCACCTTCACCGCGCAGCAGAGCGTCAATGGCATCGCGGACTCTCCCTCCCGCCCCTTTCGCGGCCATCTCCACCAGCTTCAGCTTCTCAAGCGCAAGTTCCCTCGCCTGCGCATCCTTATCTCGCTCGAAGGTCGCGCCTCCGACTTCGCCCAGGATGCCCAGCCCGGCAACCGAGAGGCCTTCGTCGCCTCCTGCGTCGACATCTTTCTCAAAGGCCATCTCGCTCCAGGAATCGAAGCTCCTCGCCTCTTCGACGGCATCGACCTGGATTGGGAGTTTCCCCGCGAACCCGACGCTGCCAACTTCCAGGCTCTTCTACGCGAGTTCCGCCGCCAGATGAACGCCGTCCGTCCCGGCTTGAAGCTCACCATCGCCGTAGGCCATACGCCGCGTATGTATCCCGGAACCGACGTCGCCACCGTCGCGTCCCTCGTCGATCAGGTCGGCCTGATGACCTACGACTTCGTCGGGCCCTGGAGCGAGACCACCGGCCTCCTCGCTCCGCTCTCCGCGCCGCCTGAATTTCAGGGCGGTACTGTGACCCGGTCCATCTCCTCCTGGCATGACGCCGGCGTTCCCACCTCCAAGCTCCTGATGGGTGTTCCCTTCTATGCCTACGGCTGGCATCAGGTACCCGAAGACGCGAACGGCCTCTTCCAGGAAGGCACAGGAATTCACGGGGATCGTCCCTACAGCTATATCCGGACGCTGATGGAACACTCGACCGTCTATCGCGATCCATCCTCTCAGGCGCCCTGGCTCTTCGATGGCGATGCCTTCTGGACCTATGAGGATCCTGTCTCGGTCGCCCACAAGGCCAGCTTTGCCCGCGAGCAGGGCCTGGGCGGCCTGATGATCTGGGAGCTGGGCGAGGATGACGGCACCTCCGCCCTGCTGCGAGCCGCGCACAGAGCCTTGAACGGAATACCGGTGACGACGGCCGCACCACAACTCAAACCGGTGGCGGCTTCTCCGTAATCCACAAGTGACCAACTCTACCTATCGATCCCGACCTAAGTGGAGGGGAATGGCCCGAAGCATGGTCGAGTGAGAGGATACTTTAGAGGGCTCTGGAATCGAACGATGAACGGTCGCGCATGGATCGAGGGTACTGTGGCGGGCGGCGATGTGTCGGCGGCAGCCATTGGAGCAGCCATGGGACTTGCCGTAGCCATGACGGGCGGGCTGGCCTGGGCAGCGTTATCGCCTGAGTCCCAGATCTTCGGCAGGACATTGATCGCGCCTGCCCGGCCGGATGAGTTTGCCCTGACCTTCGACGACGGCCCGAACCCGGAGGTGACGCCTCGGCTGCTCGAAATACTGGAAGGCGCTGGCGTACGGGCTACCTTCTTTCTCATTGGAAGGTTTGTGCAGCAGTGTCCGGGGCTGGTGCGGGAGATTGCCGCCGCCGGACACCTTATCGGCAACCATACGATGACGCATCCGTGGCTGGCCTGGCAGACGGAGCGGAGAATCCGCGAAGAGCTAAGCGGGGCAAGCGCGGCCATCGAGGACGTGCTGGGAGAGAAGGTGCGGTATTTTCGCGCTCCCCACGGCGCACGCAGACCCGCAGTACTGCGATTTTCCCGGGAGATGGGGATGGTCCCAGTGCAGTGGAATGTGATCTGCGGAGACTGGAATCCGATCGGGGTGGAGAGGATTCTGGCGCGGTCCATGCAAGGGGTAGAGCGAAACCGGCGACATGGGTTCGCGACGAATCTCGTGCTGCATGATGGAGGACAGGAAGGGCTGGGCGCCCCACGGATGGATACCGTTCGCGCTACCGAGCGGCTGATAGAGAAATGCGTGGGGATGAGGTTTGTTGGGGTGGATGAGTGGAATGCGCCTGTTGCAGGCTCCACGCACGCGTAACGAATGAGTGATTGCGCGCGTGCGCCCATTCACGCGCGCATCCTGCGCAACTCTTCAAAGCCCCATTAGACGTAAGCGATGCAATCAATTGCCAAACCGTAGTCGCCCGCTGGAAGCTGTGCCGGCTGGACGGTATTCCGAGCAGGAAAGACAGCTCCCCATTTGCGCGTTTTGTAGACGGCGTTCATGCGGTCGAATTCCTTGATGTCTTCCATGAAGACGTTGACCTTGAGCACCTTTTCGAGCGACGAGCCTGCGGCTGCCAGGTTCTTTTCAATCTCGTCGAGGACCCACTTGGTCTCTTCCTCGATGGTGCCTTTGACGCGACATCCGATCCCGGAGACAAATAAGAGGTTGCCGAACGAGACGACGGGAGTGAAGGGAAAGGCCGTGGGTGGTTTGCCTGTGGCGTCTTTTTTTACCATCGATCTCGTCTGCGCAGAGGCCCCCTGTGTAACCAGGGCTCCGCCCATGGCTGCCTTGGTAGCATTTTTTAAGAGGTCTCTCCTCGTCTGCTTTTGCATTACGTGTTGCTCCTTCTAGGAATAAGTTCAAACCCGATCATGGTACAGAATCCATTCGGACCCTAGAAAGGAGGACAGCATTCGACAGATGGGTAGGCAGGCCGTGTCCGATTTCGGACATGCGATTGCAGTTCCGAACAGCAAGGATTCACGAAGGAGAACAGCATGTTGTTGATTAGGCTGCCTGTTATCTACGACGAATCGCGGAGCTTCGCATGCATGTTTTGATGTAGGTTTTCTTTGGAGACATTCATGCGTTCTTTCCTTCAAGACCTTCATTACGCCCTTCGTCAGCTTCGCAATGCACCTGTCTTCGCGTTGACGGCTGTGCTTACGCTGGCGCTTGGCATTGGTGTGAATGCAGCGATGTTTTCTGTCGTGGACCAGGTCCTGCTGCGCGCCATGCCGTTTCCTCGCGCCAGTGAGGTCGTCCAGATGGCGGTTCGATCGGAGAGCGGTGGATTCTCTCCGACCTCAATGCCGGACATACGCGACTGGCAGGCTCGCAGCCACTCCTTTCAGCAGATCGGCTTCTTTACCGAGCAGGTTCCTACGCTTGGCGGAACCAATAGCCCCAGGCTGGTTGCGCAGGTTATATCGAGTGCAAACCTCTTCGACCTGCTGGAGGCTCGACCTCTGATGGGCCGAACCTTCCTGCCGTCTGACAGCGAAGCTGGCCACACGAATGTGGTTGTGCTTACAGCCTCAATCTGGCGGGAGCTTTACCACGGCGATCCCGGCATTGTGGGCCGCTCTGTTCCGATCAACGGACTTCCCTACACGGTCGTAGGGGTGATGCCCGAAGGATTTGCCTTCCCCGCCAACACCGGCGACAACGCTCTATGGACTCCGGCGCCGGTCGAAGACAAGTCCCTCCAGGAGCGCAACTCCGCCATGATGAGCGTCATTGGGCGGCTCCGTCCGGGAGTTTCGCTCCCCGATGCGACGCACGAGATGAACTCGATCCACGATCAGCTTCGGCATGAGTATCCCAAGGATGAGAGCGCGGATCCGGTTCGCGTTGCTTCCTATCCGGATGTGGTTACAGGCTCAGTTCGGCCTGCAATCCTGGCGCTCGATGTCGCGGTGTTCGCGGTATGGCTTGTCGCCTGCGCGAATGTGGCGGGGCTTTTGCTGGCGCGTGGAAGCACCCGACGGCGGGAGGTTGCGGTTCGCGCCGCGCTTGGCGCACAGAGAGGCCGTCTGATTCGCCAGTTTCTTACGGAGAGTTTTCTGCTGAGCCTGGCGGGCGGCGCACTGGGGCTTGGGCTTGCGGTGGTGGCGCTTCATCTACTGAAGCGATACCTAGCGAACGCGATTATCTTCGGCGATCAGATCCATATCGACCTGAAGGTCTGCGCTTACCTCTTCGTTGCTTCATGCGTGTCGGCGATTCTCTTCGGTCTTCTGCCTGCCCTCCATGCCTCGAACGTAGCCCCGCAGGACGGCCTTCGTCAGGGGGCGGCGGCGAGTGGAACGAGCCAGCAGCAGACTCGGTGGCGCGACGCGCTGGTGGTTGGAGAGATCGCGTTGACCCTGACCCTGTTGGTAGCCGCATCGCTGATGGTCCGCACCCTGATCTCTCTGCGGCATACACGCGTGGGGTTCGTTGCAAGCCAGGTGATCACGGGCGAGATCTATCTGCCGAATCATGCCTCGGCTCTTTTCATGACGTCTCCCGAGCAGCAGAAGGGAACACCTTCGATCGTCGATACTTTCTACGGGCCTTTGCTGGACCAGGTCAAGGCTCTGCCGGGCGTCCAATCCGCCGGGCTGACGACCGTTCGCCCGCTCCAGGGCAGCTGGGACTTCAACATGACAGTTGAGATTGCCCATCATCCCAAGCCGGAGCAGTCGGCGCATGCCGTCGCCCAGGCGCGCGCTACGACGGGAGACTACTTCCGCACAATGGGCATCCGCCTGCTGCAGGGACGCTTGTTCGCGTCAACCGACACTGCGACAGGCCCTCCTACAGTGATCGTCAATCGGACATTCGTGCGGCATTTTCTTCCGAAAGAAGACCCCATCGGACAGCAACTGCGGTTCAACGACACCGGCGAGCGGCAATGGTCGACGATCGTCGGCGTTGTGGATGACAGCCCGCAGAAGACGCTGGGACAGCCACCGTTGCCGGAGATTCACTACAACCTCACGCAGTTGCTGCCGCAGGACGAACTTTATCCGATTCTTGGCAACTTCTACATGAACATAGCGATTCGTTCGCCTCTTCCGGTCGGAACGGTGACGCAGAACCTGCGACGGGTTGTTCATAGCCTTCAGCCGGATGCAGCCTTGAACGGCGTTCAGAATATGCAGCAGGTGGTGGACGACTCCCTCGGCAATCAGGTTCTCGCGGCAAGACTGCTCAGCCTGTTCGCTCTCTGCGGATTGGTCATTGCCGTGGCCGGTATCTATGGCTTGCTGGCCTATTCGGTGGGCCAGCGCACACGCGAGCTGGGGATTCGCCTGGCTCTGGGCGCTCAGCGCGAGGCGATTCTGTGGCTGGTGCTGCGCCATGCCCTTGTCCTTCTCGCCATCGGTGTCTCGATCGGCGTGTTCCTGATCGCGGGTTCCGGGAGGTTTGTCACGTCCTGGCTGGGCTATAAGTTCAGCGGCTACGATGTGCTGGCAGCGATCGGGGTCACGCTATTGCTGGCGCTCTGTGGGCTGGCTGCGAGCTACCTTCCGGCAAACCGCGCAGCGCATATCGAACCGGTTGTGGCTCTTCGGACAGAGTAGAAAGGTCCATACCTCGATGGCTCTCTTTCAATTCAAGACGAAGACATGTTTTGAAAGAAGGCGGTTCGGACGCGTTACGCCTTAATGAAGTGCATCGATGCCGAATTCATGCAATAACGCAGGCCTGTCGGCTCCGGGCCATCGTCGAAGACATGTCCCAGGTGGCCCTCGCATCGCGCGCACTTGACCTCAATCCGCGCGACTCCCAGAGAGCGATCCGCCGCCTCGACCACGTTTTCCTTTGCAAGCGGCGCCCAGAAGCTTGGCCAGCCGGTGCCGGACTCGAACTTCGTCTGCGAGCTGAACAACGCCGTATTGCAGCAGACACAGCGAAAGATTCCGCGGCCATGCTCGTTCCAGCTGACGCCGGAGTAGGGCATCTCGGTGTCAGCCATTCGGGCGATCTGAAAGGAGTTCTTGCCCAGTTGCTGGAGCCATTCCCTGTTGCTCTTCAGGATCTTCGCGACCGTTTGCTTGCCAAGGTTTTTTCCATCATCGCTGAAGTTGACGATGACAACCTCGCCTGGAGTGCCGTGAATCTCCTCGCTGGCCTCGACGATAGGGGATCTGCGCAACGCAGGCACGGCGATTGCTGCAGCGATGCCGGCAAAGAAAAGCCTTCGCGTCATCTTCTTTGCCTGATCGTCCCGGGTTATATCTGAGTCAAACATGACCTATTCCCGAATAATGCCGCTATCCATTCGATGGAGATCTTCGGAAAAGGTAACAGGAATGGGTGGAGCCTTAAGCGCGATCAACTGCGGGTGAGAGCAGTTCGTGCAGCGTTAAGGAGATAGACAACGTCCTGGGAAGTGTGGGCGGCGGAGACGAAGGCGGCTTCGAACTGGCTGGGAGGTAGCCAGACCCCGCCGTCGAGCATGGCGCGATGGAACTTGCCGAAGGCCGCGGTGTCGGAGGAGGAGGCAGAGGCAAAGTCCGTCACTGGGCTTGCTGTGAAGAACCATGTGAACATGGAGCCCACCTGGTTGGTCGTCAGGGTGATGCCTGCTTCGCGGGCGAGGTCGGCTACGCCCCCGGCGATGGCGGCGGTGGTTTGGTCGAGCCGGGAGTAGATGGCCTGCTCGTTGGCGATGAGATGTTCGAGGGTGGCGATCCCAGCGGCCATGGCGAGCGGATTTCCGCTGAGGGTCCCGGCCTGGTAGACGGGACCGAGCGGGGCGAGGAAGTTCATGATGTCTGCGCGTCCTCCAAAGGCTCCGCAGGGCAGGCCGCCGCCGATGATCTTGCCCAGCGTGGTGAGGTCAGGCTGAATGTTGTAGAGACGCTGGGCTCCGCCAAGGGTGACGCGAAAACCGGTCATCACCTCGTCGAGGATGAGGAGAGCGCCGTATTGACGTGTGATCTCGCGGAGGCCTTCGAGGTAGCCTGGCGCAGGAGGGATGGTTCCGGCGTTGCCGACGATGGGCTCAAGGATGAGGCAGGCGATCTCGTCGGGGCGGGCGGCGAAGGCGGCGCGGACGGCCTCGAGATCGTTGAAGGGGAGAGCGAGAGTGTGCATGACCGTCTCGGCAGGAACGCCTGCGGAGCCGGGGATGCCGAGGGTAGCGACTCCCGAGCCTGCCTTGACGAGCATGGCGTCGGAGTGGCCGTGGTAGCAGCCTTCGAACTTGATGATGAAGCTGCGGCCGGTAAATCCGCGGGCGAGGCGGATGGCGGACATGCAAGCCTCGGTGCCGGAAGAGACGAAACGGAGTTTTTCAACCGAGGGAAAGCACTGCTGGACGAGTGCCGCCAGGGAGGCTTCCGCAGCCGTGGAAGCTCCGAAGCTGGCACTGCGACCTGCGGCGTCGCGGATGGCCTCGACGACGGGAGGAAAGGCGTGACCCAGGATCATGGGTCCCCAGGAGCCGAAGAGGTCGAGGTAGCGGTTGCCGTCCTCGTCGTAGAGCCAGGCGCCCTCGGCGTGGGTGAGGAAGGGAGGCTCGCCGCCTACGGAGCGGAAGGCGCGGACGGGTGAATTCACGCCCCCGGGAAAGACAGCTTCGGCTTTCTGCTGCAGCAAGTTGGAACGATTGTGCGAGAGAGGCATCGTATTCAGTATAGAAGTTGTGGGTTTTTGGTTGTGAGTTGCCGGTTCGTCGTTGACAGATAAGGCAGAGATTCCTCGACAGACGCCCGGCAATCAGGATGAGACAGATGACGGATGGAGAGCGCGCGAAGATTCTGGGGCAATCAGTGCTGCTGTATGACGGCGTCTGTGCGCTTTGCAATGGATTGGTGCGATTTGTGCTGAAAAAAGACGCCGCCGGGACTTTTCGGTTTGCGGCGCTGGATAGCGCTGTGTCACGAGAGTTGGCGGGCTCGCGCAAATGGATGGAGGGAGTGGTCCTGGTTGTGGATGCTTTGGGCGAGGGGCAGCGCGTGTATCAGAGGTCTGATGCAGTGGTGGAGGTTCTGCGATCGCTGGGCGGTGGATGGCGAGTCATGGGCAGGCTGTTGGGCGCCATTCCACATTGGTTGCGGGAGTGGGGCTATGGCGTTGTGGCCCGTGTCCGATATGCGGTTTTTGGAAGGTATGCGGTCTGTCCAGTACCCGATGCCAGTATCCGGTCTCGATTTGTGGTGTGACGGATGCCGGGTAAAGGAGTTTAAGCCCAGGAACCCTGAAGGGGAGCGCCGTGCTGCTAGACTGATATCTCTGCTTTTTTGCATAAATCCCCCTGGAGAGCACCTTGCCGGAGAACTTCCCCACCACCGACGCGACCACCCCAGACAGCACCACGCAAAGGCAGGCGGAAGCGGGCAACTCAAAGCTGCGCACGTCAGCTGCGCAAAAGGGCGCTGCCCAAAAAACCTCCCCTGCGCCGGGGAAAAGAGCTATCAGTTATGCCGACGCTGGCGTGGACATCTCCGCCGCCGACAAATCGAAGCATCGCATCAAGATGCTTGCCCGAAAGACCTTCAACAAACAGGTGTTGAGCGAGATTGGAGGGTTTGGCGGCCTGTTCGCGCTGGACCTGGAGAAGTATCCGAACCCCGTGCTGGTGTCTTCCGCGGACGGAGTAGGGACGAAGCTGAAGGTAGCCTTCGAGCTGGGGATTCACCACACAGTCGGACAGGACCTAGTGAATCACTGCGTAAACGATATTGCCGTGCAGGGTGCCACGCCGCTGTTCTTCCTGGATTATCTTGCCACGGGAAAGCTGGAGAATTCCGTGGTCGAGACGGTCGTGCAAGGCATCTCGGATGCCTGCCGCGCCAATGGATGCGCTCTGATCGGCGGAGAGACGGCGCAGATGCCCGGCTTCTATGGTGATGGGGAGTACGATCTCGCGGGCACAATCATCGGCGCAGTCAGCCGAGACAAGATTATTACCGGGGATGGGATTCAGGTGGGCGACATCCTGCTCGGCCTGCCCTCGAACGGACTGCATACAAACGGCTACTCGCTGGCGCGAAAGCTGCTGTTCGAAGAGGCGAAGTATGGTCCGGAACAGTATGTGAATGAGCTGAAAGACAAGACTGGCGCAGCGCTGATGCGGATTCATCGCAGCTACCTTGCGATCATCAAGAAGCTGACTGCAGGTGAGGTCGTGAGCGGGATGGCGCATATTACCGGTGGAGGCATCACGGAAAACCTTCCGCGAATTCTCCCGAAGGGAATGGGTGCCCACGTCGACCTTGCGACATGGCAGGTTCCACCGCTCTTTGAACATCTTCAAAAGCTGGGGAACGTGGAGCAGGATGAGATGCTTCGCACTTTCAACATGGGGATTGGCTTGATTGCCGTCATTCCCGCTGAGAAGGTGAAGAAGGCAAAGGCCATTCTGAACCGCGCCAACGAACGGCACTGCATTATCGGCAGGATTGTTCGGGGCGAGCGGAAGGTCAGCTACAACTGAGCTTTGTCCCTCACAGCAAATAATCTGCTGAGAAAAGAAATCCGTCATCGTGTCCCTTGCGTACTGAACCTGTAAGCGCAGGTTTCAGGCTGCAGAGGAGACCGATATCGTGAGTAACTTTGAGGAACTCTTTAAAAAGAGAAGTGTGTCTCGCCGAAGATTCCTGAATATGGCGGGGACAGGCGCAGGTGCGGCCGCTGTGCTGACGCTGGCAGAGGGATGCAGTGATAATGGCTCTTCGTCGAATCCAAACCCTCCGACCACGCCACCCTCTACGACACTTACCGACGCGGATATTCTGAACTTCGCGTTGAATCTTGAATACCTGGAAGCTGAATTTTATCTGCGGGCTGTCACTGGTTCGGGACTTTCAACGACGGACGCCGGTTCCTCCCCAGGAACGGTGACCGGCGGAACACAGGTCGCCTTCAAGACTCCGGCGATTCAGCAGTATGCCACCGAGATCGCGAATGATGAGCTGGCTCATGTGCGCTTTCTCAGAACGGCACTGGGCTCGGCGGCAGTAAGCCGTCCGGCAATTGATCTGACCAACAGTTTCAACGCGGCGGCCATGGCAGCCGGCATCGGGCCAACATTCAATCCATTCGCAGACGAGAACAGCTTTATTGTAGGCGCGTTTGTGTTTGAGGATGTGGGCGTCACGGCATATCACGGAGCGGCAGGACTGCTGACGGACAAGAAGAATCTGGCGGCAGCGGCAGGCATCCTCGCGACGGAGGCCTATCACGCGGGCGAGATACGAACCCTGCTGGTACAGCTGGATGTGCCTTACATCACGTATGCGAACCAAATCTCCGCGTTACGTGCAAAAGCCGGTGGCGGTGCAGAGACGACCTTGTCGGCGGGAGCGATCGTCGCCGCAGATATGAACTCGATCTCATACGGCCGCACGACCGATCAGGTTCTGCACATCGTTTATCTCAACGCTACAGCATGCGTTGTGAAGACAGGCGGATTCTTCCCCAACGGTCTGAATGGAAAGATCACAGCTTCAGCTACCTAGGAGATGACGATGAGCTACGGAGAAGAGAACATACGCAACGCAGTGACCGAGGAAAAGATATCGTCGCGACGCTCCGCCATTCTGATGGGTGGCGCCGCTCTGGCGGGGCTGGCCCTGAGCCATAAAGCGTATGCCCAGGCTGCAACAGTAACGGACGCCGATATCCTGAACTTCGCTTTGAACCTCGAGTATCTCGAAGCGCAGTTCTACACCATCGCAACAACCGGAATGACACTCGAACAGGCTGGCATCTCTACCAAGGGCGGGGACGGCACGGCAGGCGGTGCTGTGACAGTGAAAGACAGTGCCAAAGTAGCCTTTACAACTCCCTTGCTGCAACAGTTCGCAGCTGAGTTAGCCAAGGACGAGCAGAACCACGTGAAGTTTCTGCAATCTCAACTGGCGGCAGCAGCGGTAGCGCAACCTCCGATCGACCTGATGAACAGCTTCAACGCTCTGGCTCAGGCTGCGGGTCTGGGAGCGACCTTCGATCCCTTTGCTAGCGAAACAAATTTTCTGCTGGGAGCCTTCATCTTCGAAGACGTTGGGGTAACGGCTTACCAGGGAGCAGCCGGGCTGATCTCAAGCAAGACCTACCTCGATAAGGCGGTCGGCATTCATAATGTTGAGGCATACCACGCGGCATCGATTCGGACTCGCATCTTCCAGGCTGGAACAGCGGCACAGACGGCGTCTCAGGCGATTGCGGCTACACGCGCAAAGCTTGACGGAACCGGAAACGATGATATCGGCGTGGGGGTAACCAATGGCGCGGCAACGATTGTAAACGCCGACGCCAACGCAATGACGTTTTCGCGTACGACCTCACAGGTGCTGAATATTGTCTATGGAGGAGGTCCGGCAGGCACGGGGGGAGCCTTCTATCCCAAGGCGATGAACGGCACCATCAAGTAACTGATCCCTTCTGAAGTTCATTTGCAAGAGGGCCGGAAATTCCGGCCCTCTTTTCTCGTCCCAGCTAAAAATCTGCATCCTATCTGTCTGTACTGGCAATGCAGAAATCTTTTGTCGATGATGGACTCTCACGACAATCCGACGGGCCTTCCCCGGCGTTCTTCCAATGACGCATCTCAGTCCCTGCGGCCGCTGAAGGCCGGGAATGACTCTCACGAAAGTGACGAGTCGCTGTTGAGGCGCGTCGGCGAAAAGGACCAACAGGCGATGGCCAATCTCTTCGATCGATATGGGGGACTGGTGTACTCCGTCGCATTGCGTGTCTTGAGGGATACGGGCCGCGCAGAAGATTTATTGCAGGATGTGTTCTTTCAGTTGTGGCGAAATCCTGGATCATTCCTGCCGAGCCGAGGATCGCTGGGTGCATGGTTGCTGGTCGTCACGCGTAACCGAGCCATTGATGTGTTGAGACGCAGGCGTCCGACGGAATCGATAGAGGACTATCCAATCTCATCGAAAGAAGATCTGGCCTCGGAGGTGGAACGAGGTGCGATGATGCAGAAGGTAAGGACTGTGCTGACATCGCTTCCACAAGAACAGAGAAATGCATTGGAGCTGGCATACTTTGAAGGTTTGACCCAGACGGAGATCTCCGAACGCACCGGTGACCCTCTGGGAACGGTAAAGACCAGGATTCGACTGGCGTTGATGAGTTTAAGAAAGGCATTGCAGGCATGAACGGCGGCGCCCATATCTCGCAGGAAGATCTCGCTCTTTACGCGATGCAGACGCTTCGCGGCAATGAGCTGGACGCTGTACGCGCCCACCTGCAGACCTGCGCCGAATGCCGTCAGGAGCTGAATGCAATCGCGAGCGATCTGACCGGGCTTGCCCTGGGCATTGAGCAGCAGCCTGTTCCCACGCAGGCGAGGCAGCGCTTCATGGATAGCATTGCTGCCGAAGCCCAGCCTGCAGCCGTCTCCCCCGCTGCGCCGGTAACAATCTCTTCCGCGAAGACTCCCGCAAAGACTCCATGGGTTCCGTGGGCGATGGCAGCCGCGCTGGCGGTCGGAACTGCGTGGATGGGGATGAAGATCAACACGCTGCATGAGCAGTTGCAGCGGCAGTCTCTGGAAGTTGTGAAGTCGACTGAGGAAAACGTCCACTCGCAGCGTGTCTTGAATCTGTTGATGGCGCCCTCGGCACAACGAGTCACCTTAAAGGCCAGCAAGACACCGGTAGAACCGACCGGACACGCGATCTAACTC
>Ga0193717_1000157_pt1 | contig 62857 bp, 56 predicted proteins | sample U2c2metaG_FD_145900 | JGI IMG/M metagenome (GOLD analysis project Ga0193717, IMG submission 145900) | Soil microbial communities from a riparian zone of the East river system, Colorado, United States - U2c2 | ecosystem: Environmental > Terrestrial > Soil > Riparian zone | place: USA: East River... | reverse complement strand
CAACGCGCTCGCCAGCGTGGTCAACGCCGGGATGGCCTGCTCGGGGTCCTGGGACAGCGCGGGTCGCATGATGCCGTGCCACGACGAGCCGGTCGCGCCGCCGGGGCGACCGGCGCCGATCTCGGTGATGGCGCCGACCAGCACGATGCCGGCCAACCCGGCGGCACCGCGTTCCCGCAGGTAGTCGGTGATGACGAGGCCGCCGTAGGACCAGCCGACGACGATCGCGGGCCTGCCGAGATGGGCCAACACCGCGGCGAGGTCGGCCGCCCAGGTGGCGGGCTTGTCGTAGCTGCCGTCCTCGGGGTCGGGCGCGTCGGACTCGCCGTGTCCGCGCAGGTCGAGCGCGACGAGCCGGTGCCGGGCGGCCAGCTCCGGGTCGTCGAGCTGCCCGGCCCACACGGTGCCGGCCGAGGCCCAGCCGTGCACGAAGACGATCGGCAACCCCCGCGGGTCACCGACGGCGCGCACGGCGAGCCGCACCCCGTCCGCGCCGAGCAGGTACTGAAGCTCCATTTTCAGCTGAGTGCCGACATGGACTGCCACTGGCTCCACGGGATCAGCCAGTCGAACACGTCGGAGGTCTGCGGGAAGTTCGACTGCGAGCCGGTGATCTCCACCGGGTCGCCGATGAGCGCGCTGTCGAAGTACGCCTTCGCGTCTGCCTCCAGCAGGTTCACGCAGCCGTGCGAGCTGTTGACCTTGCCGATGTTGGCGGCGTTGTCGTTGTTCTCGTGGATGAACTCGCCGTGGTTGGAGATGCGGACGGCCCACTTCTTCATGACGTTCGTGTACCCGTACTTCGGGTTGGAGAAGTCGCCGACCGGGTCCTTCTGCATCACGATGACCGTGCCGTTCGGCGTGTTCAGGTCCGGGTCGGCGTCCTTGCCGTTGCTCGACGGGTAGCTCGCGTACGGGTTGCCGTCGCGGAACACGTACATCATGTGCTCCGGCGTGTTGATCTTCACGACCTGGTTGCGGCCGATGGTGAACGCCGTCGACAGGTCGGACTTGCCGTACGCGCCGTCGCCGAACGCGACGCCGTACAGCTTCGCGGTGACCGTGACCGTCGTGTTCGCCGGCCAGTACTCCTTGGGCCGCCAGTCGACCTGGCTGTCGTTGAGCCACGCCCACGAGCCCTCGACGGGCACCGAGGTCTCGACCTTCAGCGCCTTCTCGACGGTCGCGCGGTCGCTGGGGCCGCCCTCGGGGAACTTGATGCTGACCGGCATGCCGACGCCGACCGTGGCGTTGTCGGCCGGGTTGATCGTGGCGCGCGGCGTCGAGGCCGGGGCGAGCGTGGTGAAGGTGCCGTCGACCTTCGTCTCCTTGCCCGCCGAGTTCTTGGCCGTCGCCGCGTAGGTGTAGGTCTTCGCGTAGCCGAGCACCTCGCCGCTGGTCCAGCTCAGCTTGTCGGGGGCGAGCTGGCCGGTGACCGGCGCGCCCTCCTGGTTGGTGACCGCGACCGCGATCAGCTCGCCGCCCTTGACGGTGACCGTCACGGGCTGGGTCGGCGGGACGTCCTTCGCGCCGTTCGCCGGCGCCAGCGTGACCTTGGCGGACGCGGCGTTCTTCGTTATGGGGCCGCTGCCCCCGCCGTCGTCGGACGTGCACGACGCGAGCAACGCGATGGTTGCCATCAAGGTCGCGGCCGTGCCGAGTAACCGCCGTCCGGATCTCACCTGTAAAACCTCCGCCTGTGTGCTTTCCTCGTTACTAGTTGACGCCTGAGGGGCGACGAGGTGCGCGTTCGAGAGTGTGACAGTCGTCACCGACACCCTTTCATCGACCCGACTGCCCTCGGGGCAGGATCGTCAACGTGAACAACCTCGGCACTGCGATTGTTACCGGAGCGAGCTCCGGCATCGGCGCCGCCACCGCCCGACACCTGGCCGACGCCGGATTCCGGGTGGTTCTCGGCGCGCGGCGCCACGACCGGCTGGCCGAGGTGGCCGCCGAGACCGGCGGCGTCGCGCTGCCACTGGATGTGACGGAGCCCTCGTCGGTCGCGGCGTTCGTCGCGGCAGCCGGCCCGTGCCGGGTGCTCGTCAACAACGCGGGCGGCGCACGCGGCTTCGCGCCGGTGGTGACGGCGGACGAGGACCACTGGCGCTGGATGTGGGAGACGAACGTCCTCGGCACCCTGCGGCTCACGAAGGCGCTGCTCCCGGCGCTGATCGAGTCCGGCGACGGGCACGTCGTGACGATCACCTCGGTCGCGGCGACCGAGGTCTACGACAACGGCGGCGGCTACACGAGCGCCAAGCACGCGCAGTCGGCGCTGCACCGGACGCTGCGCGGCGAGCTGCTCGGCGAGCCGGTGCGGTTCACCGAGGTTCTGCCGGGGCTGGTGGAGACGGAGTTCTCGCTGGTCCGCTTCGACGGGGACGCCTCCCGCGCGTCGAGCGTGTACGACGGGCTGGAGCCGCTGACGGCCGACGACGTCGCCGAGGTCGTGGCGTTCGCGGTCACGCGGCCGTCGCACGTGAACCTGGACCAGATCGTCATGAAGCCGAGGGCGCAGGCGTCGGCTACGCGGACGTATAGGGCCTAACTGACGATTCGCACGATCGCAGCGCCGTCGTACACGCCGACCATCTGCACGGTGAGCAGCCCCGGGGTCGAGACAGGCGGGTCCGGCGGGCCGTCGACCGGACACTCCATGCTGCCGCCGCCACCACCGAACGTGGCGGTGCAGTAGCCGCGCAGGCTGCCGGAACCCCCGCCGACCGCCGCGGTCAGATCGAACTCGATGCCGTCGTCGAGCACCTGGCTGACGACCATCGTGCCGCCGGGCACCGGGATGGTGACCGGCCCGGCGATCGCGACCTCACAGGTGCCGTCCGCGCAGGCGGTGACGTCGGCCCCGTCCTGAGCCGTCGGCGCGGGCGGCGTGGTGGTCGTCGTCGTGGTGGTGGTCGTGGTGGTGACCTCCGCCGGCGAGGGCGCCCCGACACGCGACACGGTGCACCCACCAAGCACGAGAACGATCACGAGCAGAAAGACACCCCGAACAACCATGCGGCCACACTAGAGACGGCGGCACCGACCGGCCGGCCGGTGACAGCAAGAAGCCATTACTACAGCGCGCAGTTCACCAACACGGGCTCTGGTCGTAGCTCGACGCCGAACGCGGACCGCACCCCGTCGCGGACCTCGCGGGCCAGCGCGAGCACGTCGTCAGTGGTCGCGGCGCCTCGGTTGGTCAGCGCGAGCGTGTGCTTGCCCGACAGCGCCACCCGGCCGCCGGGGCCCTGGTGCCCCTTGCCGAAACCCGCCCGCTCGATCAGCCACGCGGCCGACAGCTTCGACGTCCCTACCCCGGCCGGGTACCTCGGCACCGGCGTCTCCGCGCCGACCCGCGAAGCGATCCGCGCCAGGACGGCGGACAGCTCGTGGTCTGCGACGAGCGGGTTGGTGAAGAACGAGCCGACGCTCCACGTGTCGTGGTCGTCGGCGTCGAGGACCATGCCCTTGCCGCGCCGCAGCTCGAGCACGGCGGCGCGCGCGTCGGCGACCGGGACCTGCCGGCCCTGCCGCACGCCGAGCATCCGCGCCAGCTCGGTGTACCGGATCGGCGCGGACAGCCCGCCGTCCGCCAGCTCGAACCGGACCCGCAGCACGACGGCGCGCTCGGTGCCCTTGAGCATGCTCGTCCGGTACCCGAGCGCCAGCTCGTCGACGCCGAGGGTGCGGACCTCGCCGCTCACGCGGTCGAGCAGGTCCACGGAGATGAGCAGCCCCGCGATCTCCACGCCGTACGCGCCGACGTTCTGCACGGGCGTCGCGCCGACGGAGCCCGGGATGCCGGACAGGCACTCGAGCCCGCCGAGCCCAGCCTCGACCGTGCGGCAGACGACCGCGTCCCAGTCCTCGCCGGCCTCGACGGTCAGCGCGACGCGGCCGTCGCCAAGCGAGTCGATCTTGTTGCCGTTGTTCGCGACCTGCACGACGGTGCCGTCGAAGCCCGCGTCCGCGATCACCAGGTTGGAGCCGCCACCGAGCACCAGCACGGGTTCGCCGCGCTCGTCGGCCGCGCGGACGGCGGCCGCCACGTCCTCGGCGGAGGTCGCCGCGACGAACCTGGCGGCGGGGCCGCCGAGGCGCAGCGTGGTGTACCCGGAGAGCGGCACCGCGGTGCTGGCCGCACCGAGGGGGAGGCTGGTCATGGGCTCCAACGGTAACCTCCCGTGCATGCCCAGCCGCTTCGAGCACCGCGCGAACTTTCCCGCGCCGGTCACGACCGTCTATTCGATCCTCGTGGATGAGACCTTCCTGACCGAACGTCTTCGTGACATCGGCGGCAAGGGGGCCGCGCTGCTCGCGCACTCCACCGCCGGTGCCGGCGCCGCCTACAAGCTGCGCCAGGGCGTCGACGCGAACCGCCTGCCGGGGGCGGTCAAGACGATGCTCAACGGCGACCTGGTGGTCGAACGCGAGGAACGCTGGCGCCAGAACGGCGACGGCTTCGAGTCCTCGAGCCGCGCGACGATCTCCGGCGTGCCGGCCGAGATCACGAGCCGCGGCCGGCTGACCGGGCGCGGCGACAGCGCCGAGCTGACGATCAGCGCCGAGGTCAAGGTCGGCATCCCGCTGATCGGCGGCAAGATCGAGAAGGTCGTCGCGGAGCAGGTCACGAAGCTCTTGGCCGCGGAGGCGGAGTACGCCGAGAAATGGCTGGCCGAGCGCGCCTGACCCCGCTCGGCACACCGACCAGGGGCACCACCAACCCGAACCGGCTGCGGCGGGTCGACCGCTGGGTGACCGGCACGTCCTCGGTGCGCTTCGCGCTCACCCGCGCGGCGGACCCCCTGGTGGTGGACCTCGGCTACGGCGCGACCCCGGTCACCACGGTCGAGCTGGCCCGCCGGCTCGCGGAGGTCCGCGCGGACGTCCGGGTGCTGGGGCTGGAGCTGGACGTCGAGCGGGTCGCGGCCGGGGCCGCCGCCGCCGACCCGCCGCGGCTGGAGTTCCGCCGTGGCGGGTTCGAGCTGGCCGGCACACGGCCGGTGTTGGTGCGTGCGTTCAACGTGCTGCGGCAGTACTCCGAGGCCGAGGTCGCGGACGCGTGGGCGACGATGACCACGCGGCTCGCGCCGGGCGGGCTGCTGGTCGAGGGCACGTGCGACGAGCTGGGCCGGCGTTGCTGCTGGGTGACGCTGACGGCGGCCGGACCGAGGACGTTCACGCTCGCGTGCCGACCCGCCGACCTCGACCAGCCGTCGGACCTCGCCGAACGGCTGCCGAAGGCGTTGATCCACCGCAACGTGCCTGGTGAGCGCGTGCACGCGCTGTTCGCGGCGCTGGACCATTGCTGGGCGCGCGCGGCGCCGTTCGCGAACTTCGGGCCAAGGGCCCGCTGGGTGGAGGCCGTCCGGCTGTTCGCCGCGGACTGGCCGGTGCGCGACGGCCGGCGCCGCTGGCGGCTCGGCGAGGTCACCCTGGACTGGTCCGCCGTAGCGCCTTGACTTTGACGTTACGTCAACTTCTATCGTTGTTCTCGTGGCCGGGAGGTCCGGCCACCGTGACGACGGAGAAGGTCATGGCGTGGTCGATCGCGCAGGTCGCGCGGATGTCGAAGGTGACGTCGCGGACGCTGCGGCACTACGACGAGATCGGGCTGCTGCCGCCGGCGTGGGTCGGCGGCAACGGGTACCGCTACTACGAGCGGGAACAGCTGTTGCGGTTGCAGCAGATCCTGGTGATGCGAGAGCTGGGCGTCGGTCTCGACGCGATCGCCGAGATCGTGCACCAGGGACGCGACCGGATCGAGGTGCTGAACATGCACCGACGCTGGCTGCTCGCCGAGCGGGACCGCTTCGAGCGGCTCGCGGGGACCGTCGCACGCACGATCGAGGAGCTGGAAGGGGGTGAGAAAGTGAACGCGAAATCCATGGACCACTGGTTCGAGGGCTTCGACGCCGACAAGCAGGCCGAGCTTCAGGAGGAGGCCCGGCAGCGGTGGGGCGCGTCGGTGGGCACCGAGCCGGTCAACGCCAAGGAGCAGCAGAAAGAGTGGGCCGCACAGGTGCAGGCGTTGGTCGACCTGATCGACGCCGGACACGCGCCGGCGGACCCGGAGGTCATGTCCGTGCTCGACGGGCACTACCGCTGGCTGTCCGGCCATTGGACACCGAACCGGGAGTCGTACACGGGCCTCGGCGACGTGTACGCCGACGATCCACGGTTCCGGGCCAACTTCGACAAGACGGACCCGCGGTTGGCCGAGTTCCTGCGCACGGCCATGGCCGCCTACGCGCAGGCGCGGCTGTAGGACCGGTTCGGGGAGAGCCGCGGATCTCCCCGTTCAGTCCCAGGTCATGGTGACCGTGCGTTCGAAGTTGACGTAGCCCGCTTTCGCGAAGGCGCGCGCCATGGGTTCGTTGCCAACGTCCGTCGACGCGCGGATGCGCGGGGCGTCGGCCTCGGCCAGGACTCGGGTGCCTTCGGCCAGGATGCCGTTGGCGTAGCCGTGGCCCCGGTGTTCCGGCAGCACCCCGAGGTAGGCGATCACCGGGTTGTACGCGTTCCGCGCGGCGATCACCAGGCCCACCGGCTCGCCGTCCGCGCGGTGGCCCACCCGCCACCAGTCCCGAGGGGTGTCGTACCGCGCGAACTCGTCCTCGTACTGCTGGGTGGCCACCTCGTGTGCCGACATGCTGGCCAGGTCGTCGCGGCTGTGCGCGTCCAGGGTGCCGTCGAGGATCCTGGTGAGGAGCGCGATCAGGTCGGCGCCGGCCGGTGCGAACGTCAGCCGGTCGTCCGGCGGGGGCACCGGGGTGCCGGGGCGCCACTCCAGTCGCAGGCGTTCGAGCGTGAAACTGGCGCCGGTCGCCGCAAGGACCGCCATGCGGGACTCGACGTCCGCCGGCGCGGTGCGCCAGTCGGGCGGCGCGAACCGCACGTACTCCGGCGACCCGGCCGGCACGACGGCCGCCGCGGCGCGGGTCACCAGCTCGGTGGCCGTGCCGATGTCGGCCGGGCTCGCCAGGTCGAGGATGTCCAGCAGGGTCGGGATGCGGTCGCGTCCCCACCAGGCGACCCTGGCCACGAGACGGTCGTCGTCCAGCGCGACCCACAGCCACTCCGGGTGGCGTCGGCCGTCGGCGAGGTCGTCGGCCAGCTCGTGGTTCAGCACGTACGGCAGCCGGTTGAACAGCGTCAGCTCCGCCGCCGTGATCGGACGGAAGATCACTTGGCGCGCTCGTAGGTGAGGAACAACGCGCCGCTGTCGACGGCCGTGTGGTCGGTCAGCCGCCAGGCCACGGGCTCGAACTGGTGGGAGAACAGCGGGATCCCGCTGCCGATGGTGAGCGGTCCGAGCTTGACGATCAGCCGGTCGAGCTCGCCGTACAGCGCGCTCGCCAGCTCGGCGCCGCCGACCAGCCAGATGTCCTTGCCGTCCTCCTGCTTCAGCTCGCGGACCTTCGCGACCGGGTCGGTGGCGACGATCTCCACCGCCGGGTCCGGGCTCTCGCCGAGCGACCGCGAGAAGACGATGTGGCGCAGGTGCGGGAAAGCGTCGTCGATGCCGGCCCGAACACCGATCTCGTAGGTGCGCCGGCCCTCGAGCGCGGTGTCGAAGTGCGTGCCCGCCGCCGTGACGCCCAGCGCCGCCCGCGCGGGGCCGGGGAGGATCTCCGGCAGCTCGGTGACCAGGTGCTGGACGTAGTCGGCTGGCACAGGCCAGAACCCGCCGGGCCCGGTCGGGTCCGCACCGTCCGGCCCGGCGATGAAACCGTCGATGGTGGACGCGATGCAGTACACGAGCTTGCGCACAGAAACTCCTCGTCAACGAACCGGCAGCCAGGAACATACCGACCACCCCCGACAGTTCGACTACGAATTTCCGGTGGGCACGGTCACCGCGCACAACCGGGGCACACCTCCCGCCGCGAGACCTGGAACTGTCGTACCGGCCGACTAGGGTCTGGCCGTGGAGTTCACCAGCTATCTCGACCAGGTGCGGCTGCAGGCGGTCGCGCTGCGGGCCGCCGCGGTGGCCGCCGGCCCGGACGCCGATGTGCCGACCTGTCCCGACTGGGACGTGCGGCGGCTCGTGCGACATATCGCCAGGGTGCACAACTGGGTGGTGCACGCGCTCGACACCGACCCGGCCGGCAGCTCGCCGTCGTCGCCCGACAAGCCACCCGAGGGGTGGGACGACCTGCTGACCTGGTGGGACTCGGCGTTCGAGGACATGGTCGCCGGGATCGAACGGCTCGGCCCCGACGGGCCGGCGTGGACGTTCGACAGTTCCGGCACGGCCGGGTTCTGGGCGCGCCGGCAAGCCCACGAGAACGCGATCCACCGGCTCGACGCCGAGCACGCGCTGGCCGGGTCCCGCGACGCGGCCGCGGTGCCGTCGCTGGTGTTCGAGCCCGACTTCGCCGCGGACGGCGTCGACGAGGCGATGATCATGATTGGCCGCAGGATGAGCGAGGAGCGTTCCGATGCCGCCGGCACCGTGCTCTTCCACGCGGCCGACGCGGGACGGGCGTGGCTCGTCACGCTCAAGCCGGGCGCGGCGCCCGAGATCGGGCCCGCCGAGGTGATCGACGCCGACGCGTCCGTGGTCGGCACGGCCGACGCCGTCTACCGGGCCGCGTGGCGCAGGCCGAGCACCGCCGTGGTCGGTGGTGACCGCGCCGTCATCGACGCGCTGCGCACCCCGTGACCCGTCGCTATGTGATCACCTTCGGCTGCCCGGACCGGATCGGCATCGTGGCGACCATCGCGACGTTCCTGGCCGAGGTGGGCGGCACGATCGTCGAGGCGGCGTACCACACCGACCAGGACACCGGCTGGTTCTTCACCCGCCAGGAGGTCGCCGCCGACTCGCTGCCCTTCGACGCGGACGAGCTGCGGGCCCGGTTCGGCGCGGTCGCCGACGACCTCGGTGGCGACTGGCGCATCCTCGACACCGGCGAGCGGCGGCGCGTCGTCCTCCTCGTGTCGAAGGAAGGGCACTGCCTGTACGACATCCTCGGCCGGGTCGCGTCCGGGGAGCTGGCCGTCGAGGTGTCCTCGGTCATCGGCAACCATCCCGACCTGGCGACGATCACCGAGGCGCACGGCATCCCGTTCCACCACGTGCCGTTCGCGGACAAGGACGCGGCGTTCGCGACGGTGCGCGAGCTGGTCGACGTGGCCGACCCGCACGCGATCGTGCTCGCCAGGTTCATGCAGATCCTGCCGGCGGAGCTGTGCGCCGACTGGTCCGGTCGCGCGCTCAACATCCACCACAGCTTCCTGCCGTCGTTCGTCGGCGCCAAGCCGTACCACCAGGCGCACCGGCGGGGGGTGAAGCTGATCGGCGCCACGTGTCACTACGTCACCGCGGAGCTGGACGCCGGGCCGATCATCGACCAGGACGTCATCCGGGTCGGCCACGGCGACTCGATCGCCGACATGGTCCGCAAGGGTCGGGACATCGAGAAGGTCGTGCTCGCTCGTGGGCTGCGCTGGCATCTCGAGAACCGGATCCTGGTGCACGGCAACAAGACCGTGGTGTTCTAGATGCTGCCGGTGATCGACCTGACGGCGCCCGACGTGCCGGCGCGCATCGAGTCCGCGTGTCGGGACACCGGGTTCTTCTACGTGGCGGGGCACGGCGTGCCGGCGGCGCTGCGAGCCGGGCTCGACACGGCCGCCCGCGAGTTCTTCTCGTTGCCGGAGAAGGACAAGCTGGAGATCGCGATGGCGCGCGGCGGGCGCGCGTGGCGTGGTTTCTTCCCCGTCGGCGCGGAGCTGACGTCCGGTGACCCGGACCTCAAGGAGGGCCTGTACTTCGGCGCCGAGCTGCCCGCCGGGCACCCGCTTCCCTTACACGGCCCCAACTTGTTCCCGCGACAGGTGCCGGCCCTGCGTTCGCTGGTGCTGGCCTACCTCGACGAGCTGACCCGCGTTGCGCAGGCTGTGCTGCGTGGCGTCGCCGAGAGCCTCGGGCTGGCGGCGGACTACTTCGCCGCCGGCTACACCGCCGACCCCACCGTGCTGTTCCGGATCTTCCACTATCCGCCCGCGCCGGCCGGCGACCCGGGCTGGGGCGTCGGCGAGCACACCGACTACGGCCTGCTCACGCTGTTGGCACAGGACGACAACGGTGGTCTGCAGGTCCACACGCCGGGCGGCTGGCTGGACGCGCCGCCGCTGCCGGACACGTTCGTCTGCAACATCGGCGACATGCTCGAACGCCTGACCGGCGGCTGGTACCGGTCGACGCCGCACCGGGTGCGCAACACCTCCGGCCGAGACCGGCTGTCGTTCCCGTTCTTCTTCGACCCGGACTTCACCGCCGAGGTGCCACCGCTGCCGAACCGCGCGGCCACCGCACCGGACGGCCGCCGCCGCTGGGACGGCGCGAACCCGCAAGCCTTCACCGGCACCTACGGCGACTACCTCACCGCGAAGGTGGCCAAGGTCTTCCCGCGGCTACGGCAAGAGATCAGCTAACTCCGGCCGAGGCCCTCGAGCACTTCGGCGCCGGGGAGTGCGGCGAGCACGGCGCCCGACACGAGCAGCTTGCTCGCCCGGACACCGCTGCCGATGACCAGCTCCGGCGCGGCCGCGACGGCGGGATCGAGCAGCAGTGGCCAGCCGGCGGGCAGGCCGACGGGCGTGATGCCGCCGTACGCCATGCCGGTCAGCTCGACGGCCGTGTCCATGGGCGCGAACGACGCCTTGCGCACGTCCAGCCTGCGCCGAACGACACCGTTGACGTCCGCGCGGGTGGTGGCCAGCACCAGACACGCGGCGAAGCGCTCCTCGCCGCCGCGCTTGCCGGCGACGACCACGCAGTTGGCGGACGCCTCGAGCGGGGAGCCGTACTCGGCACAGAACGCGGCCGTGTCGGCGAGGTCCGGATCGATCGCGGCGACGCCGACCACACGGGGGTCGGGCAGCGCGGCGAGCGCCTTGGCGACGGGGTCGGCGAGCAGGTCAGGGCGGTCGACGGCACGCTCGACCCGCAGTGACCCGGCGATGGTCCAGCTCACCAACGCTGGCCGCCGCGCTGGACCTCGATGAGCCGCGGCCGCACGTCGCAGATGTAGACGAGCGCGGCGACCAGACCGGCGATCCAGAAGATCCAGCCGATGCCGGCGAAACTGAACAGCAGCAGGGCGGCGGTGGCGCCCGCGGTGATCCCGAGCCACGCCGGCTTCGTCATCCGGTCGATGGCCGTGTAGGCGTCCGGGCGCTGCATCAACGCGTGGAAGAACGCGAAGACCCCGACCGGGACCGCCACCCAGTCGATGATCGTCAAGATCCACAGCGCTTCGATCGGCACCCGTCAAGCGTACGTGCGGACCAACAGAGTTGACCAGCGGATGGCATACGGGCTCGCTCCGCTCGCGCAATAGCGGCCTGAACCCGGCCGCTGAAGCCACCGGGCCCACAGCCATGTTGTGAAAGGCGCCGTTCAGGGCACCCACCGCCGTCAACGCGCCTTTCACAGCGGGCATGCGCCCATCACGACGGGCGACCGGGCTTCACCAGCCCTCGCGCGCGATGCATCCCCCACCCGATCCCGATGTGGATCTTGCCTGTGGATAACTCGGTGGGTTGTGGACAACGCCGGTCCGGGGCGTTTACCTGCGGGACGCATGGGTCAGCCCCGGAGTCGGTGTGCGGCTCCGGGGCTGATTCCGTGTGGGTTACTTCGCGGTCTTCGGGGTCGTGCCGTTGGTCTTGCGCGCGGTGGTCGGCGTCGCCTTGCGCGGGGCGGTGCGGTTGGCCGCCTTGCGGGAGGTGCTGCGCACCTCGTGGGCGACGTCGTCACCCAGCTCCTCGATGGCCTCGGCCGCGTCGTCGGCTGCCCGCTGGACCTTGCGGGCGGTCTTCTCGCCGACCGAACGGGTCCGGCGGGTGACCTTCGCGAGGACCTCTTCGGTCAGGTCGCGGGCGTCCCCGGCAACGTCGCCGACGCGCTCCTGCAGCGTGGCGATGGCCTCTTCGAGCTGGTCGATGGCCTTGCCGACCTGCGGCTGGGCGCGCAGCTTGGTCAGCGCGTCCTCGCCCTGGTCAGCCAGCTTCTGGTACAGCTTCTGCGCGGCGTCGGTGTACTCGTCGACGAGCTTGCGCAGCTCCGCCGGGTCCAGCTTCTCGCGGAGGCCGGCCAGGTCGCGCGGCAGCTCGTCCACGGCGCCCTTGGCGGTGGTGGTGCCCGAGCTGACCTTGGTGCGCGCCTTGTTCACGGCGTCGACCACGGCATGGGTGGCGAGGTCACCGGCGCCCAGCGCGGCGAGCAGCGGGGTGCGGATGCTCTCGACGGCGCTGTTGAGCACCTCGACGGCCTGCTCGCGCGCCTTGCGGACATCTTCGGTCTTCGGCAGCGTGGCCATGTCAATCACTCCTTGTTGTCAGGCTTGTGCTCAGGTTCTTGGGTGGCGTTCTCGCGGCGGAACGACTCGTACACGTCCAGCAGGATCTGCTTCTGGCGCTCGGTGAGCACCAGGTCCGCGCGCACCGCGTCGACCACCGGTCCGCCCTTCGGCAGGTCGAGAATCCCGGCCTGCACGTAGAGCGCCTCCGCCGAGATCCGCAGACCCTTGGCGATCTGCTGCAGGATCTCCGCGCTCGGCTTGCGCAGGCCCCGCTCGATCTGGCTGAGGTAGGGGTTGGACACCCCGGCGAGCTTCGAGAGCTGGCGCAGCGAGATCTTCGCGTTGCTGCGCTGCTGCTTGATGTAGTCGCCGATGTCCCGTCCGAGGTCGGCGACCTTGTCGATCGGGCTTTCGTTCATCGTGGCCACCTCCTCTTGACACGACCGACGCTACGCCCGAGTGCTAGCAGTTGCAAGCACGCTGCTTGCAATCGTGGCGCATGTCGCATCTAGGACCGGATCTGACCTATATGGGTGACGTTCGGGCTGTGGCAGGGCAGGGCGTTCCCCGGTTACCGGCTGGCGAACGAGCCGAACACGTTGGTGCGCAACGATCTCGTGACCCCGAGGGCGAAACCGGCCAGGGACTTCTACGCGTCCGTCTTCGGCTTCACCCTCGACGGCAACCCGACGCTGCCCGACCTCGACTTCACGTTCCTGCGGCGGCAGGACGGTTATGAGATCGGCGGGATCATGGGGCTGGCGGACGCGAAGTCCTTGTGGGCCACCACGTTCGAGGTCGTCGACACCGACGCGACGCTCGCCCGCGCGGGCAGCACGGTCCCGCCGGAGGACACGCCCTACGGCCGGTCAGCGACGCTCACCGACCCGTTCGGCGTCGAGTTCTCCGTGATCGCGCGGCCCTAGCAGCGAGGTGACCCACGCGGCGACGTCCGCCGCGGTGTCGGCCACCGGGTGCGAAGTGGTGTCCAGCAACGTCATCGGCGGGTCGGTGCGGGTAGCCCGCATCCAGTCGTTGAACTCCAGCATCTCGTCGACACGGGGCTCGTCCCAGCCACGCCACGCGGGACGGGCCAGGAGGCGTCGCCGCAGCTCGGCTGGCTCGCACACCAGCGCCAGGTAGTGGATCGGGTCGAACAGCACCCGCTCCGGCCACTCCTCGAACTGCGGCGGCGCGACCGTGCCACACAGCACCACCGGCCGGCCGCTCTGGTGGAGGCTCGCCGCGAGCCGCAGCCAGGTCTGGCGGAACGCGGCGGAGTCGCCGGTCGGGTCCCGCAGCGCACCGACCCACAGCAGGTCCTGCTCGACGACGACACAGCGGTCGGACAGCAGGTCGACGAGCCGCCTGCCGACGGTCGACTTGCCGGTGCCGCTCGGCCCGGTCAGCGCGAACAGCGGCAGGCGCCGGAACGGTTCCCGGTGGCCACAGGAGGCACACACGAGAACCGTGCCGGCGCCGGCACTCTCGACGTGGGGTTCGTCGGTCCACACCCCGCAGCCCGCACAGATCATCGGGTTCACGAGATCAGTCGAACAACCCTTCCAGGAAGCTCTTACGCCGGCGTTGGCCGCCGTGCCCGCCGCCGTGGTGGCCGCGTGGCGAGTCGGAATAGCCGCCGCCGTGGCCGTACCCCTTCGGCGAGTCCGCGTAGCCACCTCTGTTGTAGCCGCCGCGCGGCGAGTCCGCGTACCGGCCCGGCTGGGGCGGTGGCGGTGCGCCGCGGTAGCCGCCGTCGCCCTGGTAGGGCGGTGGCGCCGAGGCAGCCGAGAACTGCTGCTCCGCGTTGAGGATGGACTCCAGCTCGCCGCGGTCCAGGAAGATCCCACGGCAGCTGTCGCACTGGTCGATGTGGATGCCTTGGCGATCCACGGTACGCATCGTGTTCTGACACTTCGGGCAAATCACACATGCGACATTACGCAAATCGCCCTCCGTGTGCCCACACATGGTCCACGACGACACCCATCCCGTGCGTGATATGTCCGGTTGGCACATGGACCGGACCACGTCAGCCGACCTAGCGTGACACGATGACCGGCGTGGACCGGACGGTCGATACCGCGGTGACCGACGCCGTGCGACGGCTGCTCGACCTGCTCGCCGCCGGCGCGAGCGGCGAGCAGCTCGCGCACGTGTCGGTCGCCGCGCGGTCGGCCGGGCTGTCCGAGAACGAGCTGGCCGAGCTGGAGCGGGCGACCGAGGTCGCACTGAAGATCCGGCACACGCTGACCGAGCACCGCAGGCGCGAGGCCGAGCTGACCGCGTTGTTCGACACCGCGAGCGACCTGTCGAAGCTGCGGGACCTGGACGCGGTGCTGCGGTCGATCGTCCATCGGGCGCGGATGCTGCTGGCCGTCGACCTGTCCTACCTGAGCCTGAACGACGACGCCGCCGGCACGACGTACATGCGGGTCACCGACGGTTCGGTGTCGTCGCTGCTGCCCCGGCTGCGGATCGGGCACGGCGAGGGGCTCGGCGGGCTGGTCGCGCAGACGGCGCACCCGTACGCGAGCGCCGACTACCTCACCGACCCTCGGTTCGCGCACACGTCGCCGATCGACGGCGCGGTGTCGGCGGAGCGGATGGTCGGCATCCTCGGCGTGCCGCTCATGTTGGGCAGCAAGGTGATCGGCGTGCTGTTCGCCGCCGACCGGCAGCGCCGCGAGTTCACCGCGGAGGAGGTCGCGCTGCTGTCGTCGCTCGCCGACCACGCCGCCATCGCGATCGACAACGCGCAGCTGTTGGAGGAGACGCGGCGCGCCAACGACACGATCAGCACGCACAACCAGGAGATGCGCAGGGGCGAGGACGCGCACGACCGGCTGATGGAGCTGGTGCTGCGCGGCGACGACGTCGCGGAGGTGGCGGCCGAGGTCGCGGCAGTGCTCGGCGGTGGGCTCGTGCTGTTCGACACGGTGGGCGCGGAGCTGGCACGGGTGTCGTCCGGGTTCGTGACCTGGCCGGCGGAGGCGGTCGCGGCGTCGCGGACGGCCGGCCGGGCCGTGCGGATCGGCGACCTGTGGGTGTGCGCCGTGCTCGCCGGGCCCGAACTGCTTGGCAGCCTCGTGTTGACCGGCCGCGCGACGCTCAGCGACACGGACCGCCGCCTGTTCGAGCGGGCCGCCGTGGTCGCCGCGCTGCTGTTGCTGCTGCGCCGCTCGGTGGCGAAAGCGGAGGACGAGGTCCGCGGCGAGCTGCTCACCGACCTGCTGACCACCCCGGACCGCAACCCGGCCGCGTTGCTGGCAAGGGGCAGGCGGCTCGGCATCGACCTGGCGGCGCCGCACGCGGTGCTGATCGCCCACGTGGACGGCGTGCCGAGGCGCAGGCTCGCGATGGCGTGCGGCCGGGTCGCGACGCTCGTCGGCCTGCACGCGGAGCAGGTGGTGCTGCTCGTCGCCGACGGTGACCCGTCGGAGCTGGCACGCAAGCTCGCGGTGTCGCTGAGCGCCACCATCGAGGGCCCGGTGACCGTCGGCGCGTCCGGCCCGGCGAGCGGCCCCGCCGCGCTGTCGGCGGCCGCCGCCGAGGCGGGCCGGTGCCTGCGCTCACTGCTCGCGCTCGGTCGCGTCGGGCACGGCGCCGCGTTGGCGGACCTGGGGTTCGTCGGTCAACTTATCGGCGACCGGACCGACCTGTCCGGGTACGTGCGCGCCACGCTCGGCCCGGTGCTGGAGTACGACGAGCGGCGCGGCACCGACCTGGTGGAGACGCTGCGGGCGTACTTCGAGTGCGGCACCAACCTGACGCGCGCGAAGGACGTGCTGCACGTCCACGTCAACACGGTCGTCCAGCGACTCGACCGCATCGCGTCCCTGCTCGGCGAGGACTGGCAGTCGCCCGCGCGGGCACTGGAGATCCAGATAGCGTTGCGGCTCAACCAACTCCACGGATGACACGGTCGCGCTGCTCGTCGCGCTCGGCGTCGACAACTTCGGGTCCGGGCTCTTCCTGCCGCTGACGCTCGTCTACGCCACCCGGGTCGTCGGGTTACCGCTGGCCGCTTGAAGAGACGCCCCGCGCGCAGGGTTCTTGGCGAGGCTGGCCGGGCGAAGGGACCTTTCGGGGCGTCCGGCCATGCCCCGAAGGTGACCTTCAGGGCGTCCAGTGCCCCGAAGGTGACCTTCAGGGCATCGCCACTGTCCCCAACGCGCCCTTCGCGACACGGGCTCGACCAGCGATCACGCGACTTTGCCGGAACCTCGCGCGCGATGCAGACCCCACCCTGTCCCGGGGGCACCCCTGAGGTCCATTCTACCGGCGGGGTATGGCAATCCACGGTTGTGGATCTTGCCTGTGGATAACTGGGTTAGTTGTGGACAACTGCGCCGCTCAGCGCAGCCACTGCTCCAGTTCTGTGAAGGCCGTCCGGAAGTGTGGGGCCAGTGGCACCAGTCGGTCCGGGAAGGTGTCCACCAGGCCGTCGGTGTGGTTGCCGTTCTCGATGCGGTGGTAGCGGTGCAGCCCGCCGCGCCCCTCGGCTCGCACCATGGCCGCGTACACGTCGCCACTCTGGGAGATCGGCAGCAGCGTGTCGAGCGTGCCCTGCAACGTGATCATCGGGCGGCCGATGCGGCCGGTCAGCGAGATGCGGTCCACCGCCCGGTGCACGGCACGCGGTCGGGTGGCGTAGTCGTAGTCCGCGTCGCAGGTGGGGCTGCCGGGCGCGCAGTACGGGATGCCTGCCTCGAGCGAACCGTCGTACGAAGGGTCTAGCTCTTCGCGGTACGTGCGTTGCGTCAGGTCCCAGTACACCTGGTTGTGGAACGGCCACAGGAACTCCGACCCCGGCGCATAGCCCGCGGCCAGCATCCGTTGGTGCGCCTGGGAAGAACCCGCGACGTACGCCGGGTACTCGCGCATCGCCGTCGGCAGGAACGTGAACAGGTTCGGCCCGTCCGCACGCCACAGCGTGCCCTCCCAGTCGACGCCGCCGTCGAACAGCCACGGGTGGTTCTCCAACTGCCAGCGGACGAGGTAGCCGCCGTTGGAGATGCCGGCGGCCAGCGTGCGCGACGGCAGTCGACCATAACGTTGCGCCACAACGGCTTTCGCCGCTAGCGTGAGTTGCGTGACCCGCGTGTTCCACTCGACTATCGCGTCGCCGGGGCGGCGGCCGTCGCGGTAGAAGTCCAGTCCGGTGTTGCCTTTGTCGGTCGCCGCGAACGCGTAACCCTTTGCCAGCACGGAGTCCGCGATCGCGCGGTCGTTCGCGTACTGCCGCCGGGTGCCCGGCGAGCCGGACACGACCAGGCCGCCGTTCCAGCGGTCCGGCAGTCGCAGCACGAACTGCGCGTCGTGGTTCCAGCCGTGGTTGGTGTTCGTGGTCGACGTGTCCGGAAAGTAGCCGTCGACCTGGATCCCCGGCACGCCAACGGGTTGCGGCAGCGACGCCTGCGTGAGACCCGCCCAGTCGGCGGCGACCGTGTGCCCGGACGCGACCGTGCCGGCGGTCGTCAGCTCGGCGAGGCAGGACACCTCCTGCCGCGACGCGCCCGGCACCCACAGCCGGGCACAGTCATGGGACTCCGCGGCCGCGGGAACGGGCACCGCGACCAGGGCTACAGCGACCAGGGCAGCACGCAGGAACATGCCGTGACGGTAAAAGCACCGGCACACCAAGGGATATGAGTGCGGTCACCACAATCGGCGAAGCGTTTGTGGTGCCCGGCACCCTCAACAGCGCGCGATCTGCCGCCTACCGTAAGTGAGAAACGCCGATCACAACGAGGTGCGGCAATGTTCCGAATCGCCATAGCGGCCACTCTCCTGCTGATGCTCATCGGCGCGACGCCCGCGGCGGCGGCCGTCGAGCCGGTGCCCGACTTCGGCAGCAACCCAGGCAACCTCACGATGTTCCGTTACGTGCCGGCCGGGCTCCCCGCCGGTCGACCCGTCGTCGTCGCCCTGCACGGGTGCACGCAGAACGCCAGCTACGGCACCGGCGCGGGCTGGCTCCAGCTCGCCGACCGCATGCTGTTCAGCGTGGTGCTGCCGGAACAGAAGAGCGCCAACAACTTCAACAAGTGCTTCAACTGGTTCGAACGCGGCGACACCACCCGCGGCCAGGGCGAGGCCGAGTCGATCGCGCAGATGGTCCGCAAGACGATCACCGACACCGGCGCGGACCCGGCCAGGGTGCACGTGACCGGACTGTCCGCCGGTGGCGCGATGACCGCGGTCCTGCTCGCGACCTACCCGGAGATGTTCGCGGGCGGCGGCGTGGTCGCCGGCCTCGCGTACCGGTGCGCGGCCAGCATGATCGACGCGTTCTCCTGCATGAACCCCGGCAAGAACCAGACTCCCGCCGCGCTGGGCGACGCGGTCCGGGCGGCGAGCCAGCACACCGGCCCGTGGCCGACGGTCAGCGTCTGGCAGGGCAGCGCCGACTACACCGTCGCGCCCATGAACGCGACCGAGCTGGCCGAGCAGTGGACGAACGTGCACGGCCTCCCGTCGACCCCGACCCGCACCGACACCGTCGCCGGCTACCCACACGCGACGTACGAGTCCGGCGGCCGGGTGCTCGTCGAGACGTACACGATCACCGGCATGGGTCACGGTCAGCCGCTCGACCCCGGCGCCGGTGCCACGCAGTGCGGTCAGGCGGGCGCGTACCTGTTGGACGTCAACATCTGCGCCGCCTACCACCTCGGCACCGCGTGGCACCTGGCCGACTAGCTACTCCGTCCGCAGTGAGGTGAGGCGTGTCGCGCTGCGCAGGAACGGCATCGTCATCGCGCTCACCAGCAGGCACAGGCAGATCGCGCCGGCGGACAGCACGGCGACGCCCGGCCAGTCGATGCTCAGCCTCTGGTGCGCCAGCCGCATCACGAGCGCCGCGAGACCGACACCGGTGACCAGCGCAACCACCACGCCGAGGCCGATCGGCAACGCGACCTGCCACAGCAGCGACCGGCCGAGCACCCCGCGCTGCACGCCGCACGCCGTGAGAATCGCGAGCTGCCGTCGCCGTTCCCGGATGTGCTCCAGCGCCAACACGAGGAGGCTGATGCCCGCCAGCATGAGCGTGAAGATCGACCCCGCGTACAGCGCGTTGCGGATCGTCACGAACGCCTGCTGCTCACCGTTCAGCTCCGGGCCCGTGTTGTAGGAGAACACGTACGCCTGCCAGGCGTAGCCGGCCACCGCGTTCCGGATGCCCTCGAGCTGGTCGGAGGTGAGGTCGGGACGCACGCCGGCGATCACCGTCGAGGTGCCGCCGTCGTCGGGCATCGCGCCGCCGAGCGCGCCCGGCGTGACGAGGACCGACGACCCGTAGATCCGCGAAGTGTTGTCCTGTGTGATGCGCTTGGCGTCGTCGGGCACGGTCCAGTTGCCGACCACGCGGTAGTCGGTCGGGTCCCAGTCGCCGCCCGTCTTGTCCGGGTACCTGCGCCACTCGAGCGCCGTGCCCGGCTCCGGCGTCTCCTGGTACTGGTCGCGCACCAGGAAGACGTCGCCGTCCGCGCAGTCCCGCACGCCGGCCAGCGAGTCCAGCGCGGCGCAGTCCGCCATCATCACGCTGAACGAGGTGTCTTTCTCGCCAACCTGGTACCCGCCGGTGTAGCTCGTGGTGTGCACGCTGTCGACACCCGCCGCACCGGCCAGGTCGGCCTCGACCTTGGGCGCGAGCGCCGGTTCGACGGTCGCCTCGACCGCACCGACCGGCTCGTCGGCCCCGCCGGGCAGCCCGATGTCCCCCTCGACGGACAGCAGCACGGTCTGCAGCGCGATCGTGCCGGCCAGTACGACCGCGACCCCGCCGACGACCCGCGCCGACGTGCCGCTGTCGAGCTGCAGCCTGCGGATCGCGAGCATCCACGACGACGGCCCGCCCTGGATGCGGCCGGCGACCCGCTCCACCAGCCACGGCAGCAGCACCGGCACGCCGACCAGCAGCAACGCGGCGCCCGCGGTCACGATGTAGGCCCAGGTGTCGGTGTTCTCCGTGGCGCCGAGCTGCGTGGTCAGCAGCACGACGCCGAGCGCGATCAGCCCGAACCGCCACCAGGCCCGCCTGCGCACCGGCTTGGCCTGCCGGACCACGCCGAGCGGCTCGATGATCGTCCGGCGCAGCGCGAACAACGCGGTCAGCACCGACAGCGCCGGGATGAACAGCACGATCACGACCACCAGCACCGGGTTCGGCACCACGTCCGAGACGTAGGCCCGCAGCCCGAACAGGTCGACCTCCTCGGCGAACTGCCGGCCGACCAGGAACACCGCCGCGCCGAGCACCAGCCCGACGAACGCGCTCGTGAGCGACTCGGCCGCCGCGATCCTGCGCACCTGACGCGACCCGGAGCCGACCAGCCGCAACGCGGCGAGCCTGCGGTCCCGCTCCGCGCCGGCGATCCGGCTGGCGGAGCTGACAAAGATGAACACCGGCAGCAGCAGCACCACCGCGCCGATCAGCAGCAACGACAGCGTGCCGACGTCGAGGGCGCGCTGTGGTGGCTCCTGACCGAAGCCGTAGGCCGCCGTCGCGAACTGCCCGTCCGCCACGCTCTCGTCCGCACCGACCCAGGCGACCAGGTCACCCGGCGTCGTGACCAGGCCCTGGTCGAGCGTGCCGATGATCTTCTCGGGCAGCCGGGGCCGCAGCAGCGCACCGGCGTCGGACCCGAGCAGCTCGGCGAGGGCGGGCGAGGCGTACAGCTCGCCGTCGCCCGGCAGCGCCGGGAGCCCGGCCGGCTTCGGCGAGTCGGCCGCCGAGCCGTGGACGTAGGTGATCTTGATGCGCACGCCGCGGTACTCGGTCGACGCGTCCTGGTAGTAGGTGGGAGCGACGCCGGCCACCGGCTGGTCGGCCGGCATGCTGACGGCCCGCCGCACATTCTTCTCGGCGGACATGCTGCCGACCGACGCCGCCACCAGCAGCACGGCGACCGCGATCCCGATGCCGACCGCGCTCAGCGCGAGCCGCGCCCAGGAGGTCCGGCCACCCCCGACAGACAGCCGGACCCCCAGAGCGAGGTCCGCGAACCACCCCCTCACGCGGTATCACCCTGCCTCGCTCCGCTCGGCGTGCAGCGCATTCGCGTACCCGACTTGGCAACGTGGTTCAGCAAGCTCATGCGGTATCACCCTGCCTCGCTCCGCTCGGCGTGCAGCGCATTCGCGTACCCGACTTGGCAACGTGGTTCAGCAAGCTCATGCGAACTCCACCTGACGCGTGTGACCGTCCCGGACGATGACCTCGCGGTCGGAGTACGCCGCCACCCTCGGCTCGTGCGTGACGAGGATGACCGCGGCGCCCGTCTCCTTGGCCGCTTCGGTCAGCATGCGCATGACGTGCTCGCCGTTGAGCGAGTCGAGCGCGCCCGTCGGCTCGTCCGCGAAGATCACCTTCGGCCCGGTGACCAGGGCGCGGGCCACCGCCACCCGCTGTCCCTGACCACCGGACACCTCGCCGGGACGCTTGCTCGCGACATCGCCGACCTCAAGACGGCCGAGCCAGTCGCGTGCCTTCGCCTCGGCCTCGCGCCGGCGCATGCCCCCCAGGCGCATGGGCAGGGCGACGTTCTCGACGCAGGTCAGTTCGGGCACGAGCTGGCCGAACTGGAAGACGAACCCGAACTCGGTGCGGCGCAGCGTGCTGCGCGGCTGGTCGGGCATGGCGCCGAGGTCGCGGCCGTCGTACATGACGGTGCCCGCGTCGGGCTGGATGATGCCGGCGAGGCAGTGCAGCATCGTCGACTTGCCGGAGCCGGACGGCCCCATCACGGCGACGACCTCGCCGGCATGGACGGCCATGTTGGCGCCGTCTAGCGCCTTGGTCGGCCCGAAGGCCTTGACGATGCCGGTCGCGTTGAGCAGCGGCGCTGTGCCTGATTGTTCGCTTCGCTCAGTCGCTGACTCGCCGTCTTCCCTCCTCCCAGCTCCGGCCGTGGACGGCCTCCGCTGCTCGTCAGTCCAGACGGCGAACGCTCCTTCACTCTCGCTCACGCTCACGAGATCACCTGCTTTCGAAGATCGTTGAGACGGGCCGCGGTCAGCTCCAGCCAGCGGAGGTCGGCCTCGAGGTGGAACAGGGCGTGGTCGCAGATCAGCTGGTCGGCGAGGTCGCCGGACGCCTTGCGGGTGGTCAGCGCGCGCATCGCGCCGAGGTGGGCGTGGCGCTGGGTGTCGAGCACGACCTCGGCGTCCTGCGCGGACATGAGCGCGATGACGACCTTCGTGTACAGCGTGCTCTGCATGTACAGCTCAGGCTTCTCGGGTGTCCCCAGCCACTGCCGGACGTCCGTGACGCCCTCGGTCGTGACCGCGTACCGCTTGCGGTCCGGACCGCCGCCGTGCTCGACGCCGAGCTCCTCGATGAGGCCGTTCTTCAGCAGCCGCGACAGCGTCGCGTAGACCTGGCCGTAGTGCAGGGGCCGGTCGTGCCCGAAGTGCTCGTCGTAGGCGCGCTTGAGGTCGTAACCGTGTCTCGGCCCACGCTCGAGCAGGCCTAACAGTGTGTGCCCGATTGACATGCGGAGCACTGTACAACGTGTGTATAGCCAAGGTCTATACACCCCATGAATAGGCGTCTGAGCTGGGATTATCCCGGAGTAACTGGCAGCAACCTCCGTCACGCCTACAGTGGTTGTCGTGACTGACGTGGAGCTGGTGGTCGACTTCATGAACACGGTGGACCACCAGGCGAACACCGACGTCCTCGACGACGCCGACGCGTGGCGGACGTGGCTGTCGGCCAGAGGACTCGGCGAAGGCACGACCGAGGTGCGTGGCGTGCGGACCGCGCTGCGCGCGGCCGTGGGCGATCCGGAGGCAGCCACGTCCGCATCGGTGTCCGTCACCGTCGAGCTGCCCGCCGGTGGCGTCCCCCGGCTGGTCGCGCCCGACGTCGTCGGCGCGGTGCTCGCCGCCGCCACCCGGCTGGCCGTCCTCGACCGGTGGGCACGCGTCAAGATCTGCCCGGCCGACGACTGCCGCTGGGCCTTCTACGACCGGTCCCGCAACCACTCCCGCACGTGGTGCTCCATGCAGGTCTGCGGCAACCGCGAGAAGGCCCGCGCCTGGCGCGAGCGCGCACGGTCAGACGATCAGCTGGGCGACCGTGTAGATCAGTAGGCCGGCGAGCGCGCCGACGACCGTGCCGTTGATCCGGATGAACTGCAGGTCCCTGCCCACCTGCAGCTCGATCTTGCGGGACGTCTCCTCCGCGTCCCAGCGCTGCACGGTGTCGGTGATCAACGTGGTGATCTCGTCGCGGTAGTTGAGCACCACGTACGCGGCGGCGCCCTCGAGCCAGCTATCGACCTTGTCGCGCAGCGCGTCGTCGTCGGACAGCCGCGTGCCGAGCGAGATCAGCCCCTCGCGGACACGTTTGCGCAGCTCACTGGACGGGTCCTCGGCCGCGTCGAGCAGCATCCGCTTGGCCGTCGACCACGCGGAGCCGATCACGTTCTGCACCTCGGGGTGCGCCAGCACCTGCTGCTTGACCTGCTCGGCCCGCTCCATCAACACCGGGTCGGTCTGCAGGTCGGCCGCGAACTCGGCGAGGAACTTGTCGATCGCGAGCCGCATCGGGTGGTTCGGGTCGGTCTTCACCAGCCAGGTGAACGACAGGACCTCGCCGTACACCTTGTCGCCGACCATCGAGTCGACGAACTTCGGCGACCAACTCGGCGCGCGGTCCGACACCACCCGCAGCATCGACGCGTGGTTGTCCTTCACCCATTCGTAGGCGCGGTCGCACATGAGGTCGACGAGCTTGTGGTGCGCGCCGTCGGAGAACACGCCGCCGAGCAGCTTCCCGAGCGGCGGCCCCCACGGCACAGCGACGACCCGTGTGACCACGGCCTGCTCCATCACCGCCTGCACGTCCTCGTCGCGCAGCACCGCGACGACCCCGCGCACGACGGTCGCGACCTCCGCGGTCACCCGCTCCGCGTTGGCGTCCTCCGCGACCCAGCCACCGAGCCGCTTCGCGACGCCGACGCGCCGCAGCCGCTCCCGAACCACCTGCTCGGAGAGGAAGTTCGCGCCGACGAAGTCACCGAGGCTGTTGCCGATGGCGTCCTTGCGGGTCGGGATGATCGCCGTGTGCGGGATCTTGATGCCCAGCGGATGGCGGAACAGCGCGGTGACCGCGAACCAGTCGGCGAGCGCGCCGACCATGCCGGCCTCCGCCGCGGCGCGCACGTACCCCGCCCACGCCGGCGCGCCGGCCGACTGCCAGATCGACATGGCCAGGAAGATGGCGGTCGCGCCGAGCAGGAACGACAGCGCGACCAGCTTCATCTTCCGCAGGCCGCGCTTCTTCTCCGCCTCACCAGGCACGGGCGCACTCGTGGTGGTGGTCTCCGTCAGTTGCCGCACACCACCATTGTCCGTGAGGATGGCTGACCGTGCGCCGCCCAGCTCTCGTATCCCGCCTCCAGCCGTTCGCGTCGACGATCTTCGCCGAGATGACGGCACTCGCCACCAGGACCGGAGCCGTCAACCTCGGCCAGGGCTTTCCGGACACGGACGGCCCCGCCTCGATGCTGTCGGCGGCGCAGCGGGCCATCGCGACCGGCGTGAACCAGTACCCGCCGGGTCCCGGCCGGCCGGAGCTGCGGGCGGCGATCGCGGCGCAGCGGGCGGCCACCTACGGGGTGACCTATGACCCGGACACCGAGGTGCTGGTGACCGTCGGCGCGACCGAGGCCATCGCGGCGGCCATGTTGGCGCTGGTGGAGACCGGCGACGAGGTCATCGTGTTCGAGCCGTACTACGACTCGTACGCGGCGTCGGTCGCGCTGGCCGGGGCGACGCGGCGGGTGGTGTCGCTGACGGACGACTTCCGCGTCGACCTTGACGCGCTGCGGGCCGCGGTGACCCCGAGGACGCGTGTGGTCCTGGTGAACTCGCCGCACAACCCGACGGGGACGGTCTTCACCCGCGACGAGCTGGCCGGCATCGCGGCCGTGTGCGTGGCGCACGACCTGATCGCCGTGACCGACGAGGTGTACGAGTCGCTGACGTACGACGGCGTGCCGCACGTGCCGCTGGCCACCCTGCCGGGCATGGCGTCGCGCACGGTGACCATCTCCAGCGCCGGCAAGATGTTCAACTGCACCGGCTGGAAGATCGGGTGGGCGTGCGGCCCGGCCGAGCTGGTGTCGGCCGTGCGGGCGGCCAAGCAGTTCCTGACCTTCGTCGGCGGCGCCCCGTTCCAGCCCGCGGTGGCGCACGCGCTCACCCACGAGGCGCGGTGGGCGTCGTCGCTGCGGGACGAGCTGGCGGTGAAACGCGACCGCCTGTCAGAAGGACTCGCGGCGGCCGGCTTCGGGGTCCGCCCGAGCGCCGGCACGTACTTCGTGTGCGTCGACGTGCGCCCACTCGGCTTCTCCGACGGCGCCGAGCTGTGCTGGCGGCTGCCGGAACGCATCGGCGTCGCCGCCGTCCCGGTCCAGGTGTTCACCGACAACCCCGACCGCTGGCGCCACATCGTGCGGTTCGCGTTCTGCAAGAAGGACGAGGTGCTGGACGAGGCGATAGCGCGACTGCACAAACTTCACCTGCAGTGATCAACATTGGCCCATCCGGCCATACGGTGCGCCTTTGCCGTCTTTCCGGGTGGATCTGACGCCGCTAGGGTGCACATTGTCGGTGCGGTGCTAGATAGTGTGCACAGGTCGGCACGGCACCCGTGCCGACGCGACGGCGTTGACAGGGATCGGTGGTGGTCACGGTGGACGGCGCGACTCCGGCGCTTCCCCGGCTGCTGCGCCGTGGGCTGCTCGTCGCCGCCATCGCCGCCGCCGGTTGGCTGCTGAGCGTGCTCTTCGCGGGCGGCGCCGCCGCCGACGACGTCCCAACGGATCCGGTCGAGGTCCAGGAGCCGCACACCACCGCTGACCAGCGGGAGACCCAGTCCGGCGGGCTGCTCGGCGGTCTACTCGGCGGGGTCGTGGACACGGTCAGCGGTTTCACGCAGACGGTCGTCCACCTCACCGGCGCGGTCCTCGACACCACCGCGTCGCTGCTCGCGCCGGTCGTTCAGCCGCCGGCCGACCCGATCATCGACCTGCCCTCGATACTTCCCGCGCCGCACGACGGCTCGTCGTCGTCCGGCAGCGCGGCGACGGACCGCGCCGACGCCGCGGTCGCCGCACTGGCCGTGGTCGCCCCGGCGCCGGTCGCACCCGTGGCGGCGCCGGTCGCACCGCCGGTGGTCGAGGCGCCCGCGCAGGAGATCCACGCCGTCGCGACGGTCCCCGCGCAGGTCACGCAGCCCGCGCCGGCCGCCGCCCCGGACACCAACGCCGCCGAGCACGCCGGCAAGGGCGACACCGACCCGCGGCCGGTGAAGGCCCCGGCCGCGCCGGCAGGCCCCGGTTCCACGGTCTCCACGGGTCACGACAGCTTCGGTGGCGCGCGCGGCACGCACGGTGTGCTGACGTCGCAGGCCACCCTCCACCCGGCGGACGCCGGGTTCACCACCCGCAGCCGCGCGGTCAACGCCGCGGGCCGCAACGCCGGTTTACCGGCGACCTCGCCCGACTGACCAGGCGAGCCACACCGGACACGTGTGTCCGCTCCCGGTTCGACCCACTTTCGACGTGGCCCAGCCGGCCGACCGCATTGGTCTGATCGCCGGCACCCCCGAACACAGCTCCATACCCCCCAGCTACCCGATCTGCCGACCGCGCCCGGTCAGATCGGGACCTGGCCCCGGCGCCGCGATGCCCCCGCGGCGCCGGGGCTCCCCTCTGGCAGCTCGTCCGGTCGGCACAACGAGGGGCTGTGCCCGCCGGCCCTGCCGAGCGAACCAGAGGCGACAGTGCGCTGGATGGCCGCCCACCGGCTGAACGGCCGATAGTGGTCTAGGCCATCCAGCGCACTGCTTTCTACCCTGTATACCGTCTTCCGGTCCAGTCATGTGACCGGAATGAGCCCGTTGTCCGCGATCGTGGCGCCACTTTCAGCCACTGAGGCAGCGGCGGCCGCCAACCGCCCCACCGCTTCACGCAGAACGTCAACCGGTTGGGTGTACGGCACCCGGAGCCAGCGTTCGAGTCCCCCCTGTGGGGAGAAGACCGAGCCCGGCACGACCCGGACCCCGAAGTTCTGCGCCACCGCGGCGAGCCGCGTGCCGACCGGCGCCGGCAGCCGGCACCACAGGCTCAACCCGCCCTGCGGCACGGTGAACGTCCAGTCCGGGCATTCGGCACGCACGGCGTCGACCAGCGCGTCCCGGTGCTCGGCCAGCATCGCGCGGCGTTCGTGGAGCGGCTCGCGCGACCCGGCCAGCAGCTCGGTGAGCACAAGCTGTTCGAACACGGGCGAGCCGAGATCGAGCCCGCGCCGCACGGCGACGAGCCGGTTGACGATCTCCGTGGACGCCCGGATCCAGCCGAGCCGCAGGCCGCCCCAGTGCGACTTGCCGGCCGACCCGGTGGCGATCACGAGGTCGCCGCCGAAGGCGCCGAGCGGTGGCGGCGCCGCGCCACCGCTGAGGTCCAGCTCGACCAGTGTCTCGTCGACCACCACCGGCGTACGGGCCCGCCGCAGCGCCGCGCCGAGCTGCTGGCGTCCGGCCGCGTCGAGCCGGTGGCCGGTCGGGTTGTGGAAGTCGACGACGACGTAGGCCATGCGCGGCGCGGCCTGCCGCAGGGTGGCCTCGATGCCGTCGAGATCCCAGCCGTCTTCGACCATCGCGACCGGCACCGGCATGGCGTGCGCGGCACGGACGGCGTCGATGGCGTTCGGGTAGGTCGGCTGCTCGATCAGCACCCGGTCACCCGGCCCGACGAACAGCCGCAGTGCCATGGCGAGCGCGAGGTGCGCGCCGTTGGTGACCAGCACCTGGTCCGGGGTGGTCGGCAGGCCGCGTTCGGTGTACCGCTCGGCGAGCCGCGCGCGCAGCTCGGGCATGCCGCGCTCGTACAGCCCGTGCGAGGCCAGCTCCGCGCCGAGCCGGGGCAGGACGGTCTCGGCCGCGGCTGCGATGCCGGGGATGGCCGCCGGCACGGCCCTGGCCAGGTCGATCACCGTGCGGTCCGGTTCGCCGCCGGGCGCCTCGTGCCGGGCCGGGTCGGTCGGGATGGCGGTCCACGAGCCGGCGCCGCGGCGGCTGACCACGAGCCCGTCGGCACGCAGCCGCTCCCACGCTGAGGCGACCATCGTGCGGCTGATCTCGAGCGCCGTGGCCAGCTCCCGCTCCGGCGGCAGCGTGGTGCCGGCCGGCAGCCGGCCGTCGAGGATGAGAAGCCGGATGCCGGCCGCGAGATCCGCCGCCCCCTGACGGGAGCCGTGGCGGCGCCATACACCGAGCAACTGAGTCAGCCTACGGGCATTCATGTGACCAATTCTTGCAGATTGGTTATTGATAGAGAACCACTTCGGTGTTCAAGATGGCCACATGGCTTCGATGGAACTCCGTCCCGTTCCCTTCACCACCGCCCCGGTGCGCCGGCTCCCACAGTTGTTCGGCGGGCTGGCGCTGTACGGCGCGAGCATGGGCCTGCAGATCCGGTCGACGCTGGGCCTCGACCCGTGGGACGTGTTGCACGAGGCGCTGTCGAAGCGGACGGGGCTGACGTTCGGCACGGTGACCGCGATCGTCGGCGCACTGGTGCTGCTGTGCTGGATCCCGCTGCGGCAGCGGCCCGGCCTCGGCACGGTGGCGAACATCGTCGTGATCGCCGTGGCGGTCGACGCCACGCTCGCGGTCGTCGAGCCGCCGTCCACGCTGGTGTGGCGGATCGTGCTGCTGGTCGCCGGCGTGACGCTGAACGCCCTGGCCACGGCGACGTACATCGGGGTCCGGCTGGGTCCTGGTCCTCGGGACGGCCTGATGACCGGCCTCACCGCGCGCACGGGCATCTCGATCCGACTCGTCCGCACGGCCATCGAGGTGACCGTCCTCGCGGCGGGTTGGCTGCTCGGCGGCACCGTCGGCGTCGGGACCGTGATCTACGCGCTGGCGATCGGCCCACTGACGCAGGCGTTCCTGCCGATGGTGACGTGGCGCGCGACAATCGACGAGTGACCTGGACCTGCCCGACGTGCGAGCGCCGTTTCGGACGGCGCAACCAGTCGCACGAATGCGCGCCCGCGCTGACGGTGTCGGAGTACTTCGCCACCGGGCCCGCGTTCGAACGGCCGATCTTCGAGGTGGTGCGCGCGCACCTCGAGTCCCTCGGTCCGGTGCTCGTGGAGCCGGTGCAGGTCGGCGTGTTCTTCAAGCGGTCGCGGACTTTCGCGGAGCTGCGGCCGAAGACGCGGTGGGTGACGCTGTCGTTCATCCTGCCGATGGCGGCTCGCGAGGACCGCATCAGCAGGCGCGTGACCATCTCCGCGAGACGCACCTACCACGAGACGAAGCTGCGCGAACCGTCCGATGTGGACGATCAGGTGCTGGACTGGCTGACAGCGGCATACCTGTCGTCACCCGAGTGATCCGCCGGTTCAGCTCGCCTTTGCCAGCGCGGTTGAGCATGTCAGACCCTCCCGTGTTTCTTGTGTGCCGCCTGGCGGGTGACGCCCAGCTCGGCGGCGAACAACGTAGGTACGCTGCGCATATGGCGCCGCCCAAGATCGAAGTCGCCGAACGGCCCGGAGTCGGGCTGGACGGCGCGCCGAGGCCGAGCGAGGACGTCGTCGTCGTGCTGCCGGGCGCCGTGGTGCTGCTGGACGGGGCGACGTCGTTGGACCCCGCGCAGCCCAGCGGCGGCTGGTACGCGTCGCGGCTGGCCGGCGAGCTGGCCGGCCGGCTGACCGGATACCCCGACACCGACCTGGCCGACCTGCTGGCGGCGGCGATCAAGACCGTCGCCCGCGACAACTCGTTGACGCCCGGCGCGGCGCCGTCGAGCACGGTCGCCTTGTTGCGCTGGTCGGAGTCCGTTGTCGAGGGGTTGGTGCTGGCGGACAGCCCGATCGTGGCGTTCACGGCCGACGGGCCGGCGCCGCTGGTGGACTCGCGGCTGGCGGCGCTGCCGCGCGGCTCGGTGTACCGGGACCGGCTGGCGGCCGGCGGCGGGTACGACGCCGACCACGTGGTCGCGCTGCGTTCCTCGGCCGGCGCTATCGGACGGCTACGCAACCAGGAGGGCGGGTTCTGGGTCGCCGAGGCGGATCCGGACGCCGCGTACTACGCGCAGCGGGCGTCGTGGCGGCGCTCGGACGTGTCGGCGGTGCTCATGGCGAGCGACGGGGTGTCGTGCGGCGTGGACACCTACGGGGTGTTCGCCGACTGGGCGGCCGTTCGGGAGCTGGCCACCGAGTCGGGCGCGGAGGCCGTGCTGGACGCGGTGCGCGAGGCCGAGCTGGCCGACCCGCGAGGCATCCGCTGGCCACGCGCGAAACCCCACGACGACCAGGCGCTCGTGGTGCTGAGGTTCTAGTCCGCCTCTCCGGAATTAAAAGTGTTGGTCGCGTCCCAGCGAGCGGTGCGGACCGCCGGTGGTTAGTGGCTGGGCGCCGTCACGTTCCCCTGAGGTTCCGCTGCTCAGGGCGAGACTGTGTCAACCCGTCCACGATGATCCATAAGACACGACCTAGCGGCGGCCGAGGCCGTTCCACTCGAAGTTGGCCCTGCGCAGGACGTCCGGGTCCAGCAGGTTCCTCGTGTCGACGACGACGGGGCGGGCGACGACGCCGGCGAGCTTCGCCCAGTCGAGGCCTCGGAACTCGGGCCACTCGGTCAGCACGACCAGCGCCTCGACGCCCTCGGCCGCCCGGTACGGGTCGTCGACGAGGGTGATGCCGTCCAGCTCCGCGCGGGGTTCGCCGGAGCGGAGTGCCGGGTCGTAGCCGACGAGCTTCGCGCCGGCCTGGCGCAGCAGCGCGGCCACGGCCAAGGCCGGGGAGTCGCGCAGGTCGTCGGTGCCGGCCTTGAACGTCAGGCCGAGGATGCCAAGCCGCACCTTCGACAGCGAGCCGCCCTTCTTGCCCGTCACGGCGAGGCGAACCTTCTCGACCATGCGCTGGCGCTGGCGGTTGTTCGTGTCGATGGTGGCGCGGATCAGGCGGAACTCGAAGTCCGCCGCGTCCGCGAGCTGGAGCATAGCCGACGTGTCCTTCGGCAGGCAGGAGCCGCCCCAGCCGGGGCCCGGCTGCAGGAATGCCTGGCCGATGCGCTTGTCGTAGCCCATGCCTTCTGTCACGTCCGAGATGTCGGCGCCGAGGCGGTCGCACAGCTCGGCGACGGCGTTGACGTAGGACAGCTTCATCGCGAGGAAGCAGTTCGCCGCGTACTTGACCAGCTCGGCCGACGCGGCGTCCGTGAGCACCGTCGGCGCGCCGAGACGGGCATACAGCGCCGCGACCTTCTCCGCCGCGTCCTGCTTGTCGCAGCCGACGACGATGCGGTCCGGATGCAGGAAGTCGTGCACCGCCGAGCCCTCACGCAGGAACTCCGGGTTGCTGACAACGGCGATGTCGTCGCGTTCGAGCAGGTCGGCGGTCTGCTGCGCGGTGCCGACCGGCACGGTCGACTTGTTCACGACGACGGCGCCCGGCGGCAGCAGCGGGCCGACCTCCTCGAGCACCGACTCGACGACCGACAGGTCCGCGACGCCACCGACCCCCATGGGCGTCGGCACGCACAGGAACACGACCTCGCAGCCGTCGACGGCCGCGGTCGCGCCGAGGACGAACGACAACCGGCCGGCGGCGAGCCCGCCGGACACCAGGTCGGCGAGACCCGGCTCCAGGATGTCCACCTCGCCGGAGGACAGGCGCTTAATCTTCTCCGCGTCGACGTCCGCGCACACCACGTGGTGCCCGAGCGACGCGAGACACGCGCCTGTGGTGAGCCCGACATAACCGGTCCCGACTACCGCGATCCGCCGTACGAACACCGGTCGGACTCCCCTCCTGAGGCACGACACCTGAGCCCTGAACCTACAGGCGTGGTAACGACAACCCCCCGACGGCCGACCTACTGTCTGAACCAGGTGCGGCAGCGGGGGCCCGTACGTGCGCAAATCCAATGGAGGAATCGCGTGGTAATGACACGCTTCTTTTGTGCTGCCTCCAGCAGGCCGGCCGTCCGATGAGGATCAGTGTCTTCGGACTCGGCTACGTCGGCTGTGTCTCCGCCGCGTGCCTGGCCTCCCGTGGCAACGACGTCATCGGTGTCGACGTCAACCCCACCAAGATCGACCTCATCATGGGCGGGCACGCGCCGGTGGTCGAGGAGCGGATCGGCGAGCTGACCAAGGAGGTGGTCGCGAACGGCAAGCTCACGGCCACCACGGACGTCGAGCACGCGGTCGACAACACGGACATCTCGCTCGTCTGTGTCGGCACCCCGTCCGCGCCAAACGGCAGCCTGTCCACCGCCTACCTCGAGCGGGTCGCCGAGCAGATCGGCGAGGCGCTCGCGGCGCGCAAGACCCGGCACACGATCGTCTTCCGCAGCACCATGTTGCCCGGCACCTGCCTGAACCTGCTGGTCCCGATCCTGGAGAAGGCGTCCGGCAAGACCGCCGGCGTCGACTTCGGCGTCGCCGTGAACCCGGAGTTCCTGCGCGAGGGCACCAGCGTCCGCGACTTCTTCGACCCGCCCAAGACGGTCATCGGCGAGCTGGACGCACAGAGCGGCGACGCGGTCGCGGCCCTGTACGACGGGCTGCCCGGCGAGGTGTTCCGAGTGCCGATCCCGGTCGCCGAGATCACCAAGTACGCGGACAACTCCTTCCACGCGCTCAAGATCGGCTTCGCGAACGAGCTCGGCGCGATCTGCGGCGCGCTCGGCCTCGACTCGCACGAGGTGATGGACGTCTTCGTCGCCGACCGCAAGCTCAACATCAGCCCCGCCTACCTGAAGCCGGGGTTCGCGTTCGGCGGCTCCTGCCTGCCGAAGGACCTGCGCGGCCTGGTGCACGCGGCGCACCGGGCCGACGTCAAGGTGCCGATCCTCGCGCACGTGCTGCCCTCCAACGAGGAGCACCTCAAGCGCGCGTTCGACCTGGTCGTCCGTACCGGCGAGCGCAAGGTCGGCCTGTTCGGGCTGTCGTTCAAGCCGGGCACCGACGACCTGCGCGAGAGCCCGATGGTGGAGCTGGCGGAGCGGCTGCTCGGCAAGGGCTACGACCTGAAGATCTACGACGCGAACGTGAGCATGTCGCGACTGCTCGGCGCGAACCGCGAGTACATCGAGAGCCGTCTGCCGCACCTCGGCCAGCTCCTCGCCGGCTCGGTCGAGGAGGTGCTCGACCACGCGGACGTGTGCCTGGTCGCGTGCGCCGACCCGGACGTGCTCGCCGCGCTGCCGGTCGGCGGCCCGAGAACTCTCATCGACCTCATCCGGCTCCCCGACGCGGCGGCGCGTCGGGCTGACAAGGGGTACGTGGGCCTTGCCTGGTAGAGCCACGGCGTTGGAAAGGAATCGGCGGCACATGAGCTGGACACCGGGCGCGCGCGCCGGAGGCTATGCGATCGTGGCGGCGGGGTGCCGATCATGATGACGCGAGGTGGCGCTGGAGACGCACCCCGGCGACGCGATCGCATGCGCGCGCGGACTCGCCGAAGGACGGCGTTGATTCTGGTTGAGAACCTGTCCGTCCCGTTCGATCGCAGGGTGTGGCAGGAGTCCACGACGCTGCGGGACGCGGGCTGGGACGTGCACGTCATCTGTCCACAGGGGACGAAACGGGACACCGAGCCCTACGTCGAGCTGGACGGCGTGAAGATCCACCGGTACCCGCTGAAGGCGGCCACCGGCGGTCCGCGCGGATACCTGAAGGAGTACGGGTCCGCGCTGTGGCACACGATGCGGCTGGCGCGCAAGATCGGCCGCGGCGGCAAGATCGACGTCGTGCACGCCTGCAACCCGCCGGACCTGCTGTACCTGGTGGCGAAGCGGCTCAAGCGCCACGGCGCGAAGTTCATCTTCGACCAGCACGACCTGTGTCCCGAGCTGTACCTGTCCCGGTTCGACCGCGGCGAGGACTTCCTCTACCGCCAGGTGTGCCGGCTGGAGCGGGCCACCTACCGGGCGGCGGACGTGGTGATCTCGACCAACGAGAGCTACCGCGAGGCGGCGATCACGCGGGGTGACAAGCCGGCGGACAAGGTGTTCGTGGTGCGCAGCGCGCCGGCCGTCGAGCGGTTCAAGCAGGTCGACCCGGAGCCGGCGCTGAAGAAGGGCAAGCCGCACCTGCTCTGCTACCTGGGTGTGATGGGCCCGCAGGACGGCGTGGACTACGCGCTGCGCGCGCTCGCGAAGCTCCGCGACGACCTCGGTCGCGACGACTGGCACGCGGTGTTCGTCGGCGCGGGCGACACGTTCGACGACATGGTGGCGCTGGCGAAGAAGCTGAAGCTCGACGAGGTGGTCGAGTTCACCGGCCGTATTCCCGACGAGGACCTGGTGCGGTACCTGTCCACGGCCGACGTGTGCCTGTCCCCGGACCCGCACAACCCGCTCAACGACGTGTCGACCATGAACAAGGTCATGGAGTACATGGCCATGAGCAGGCCGATGGTGTCGTTCGAGCTGCGTGAGGCACGCGTGTCGGCGGGCGACGCGGCCGTGTACGCGCCGGCGAACGACGAGCTGGAGTTCGCGAAGCTCACCGCCCGCCTCCTCGACGACCCGGAGGAGCGCGAGCGGATGGGGAAAATCGGCCATGAGCGGGTCCAGGGTCCGCTCGCCTGGGGGAACTCGCAGAAGGCGCTGCTGGCGGCCTACGCGGCCGCCGTGGGCGCCGTCTCCGACCAAACGTAAAACCCGAACTACCACTTTTGACTAAGAGTCACCGTTTCGCTGTAACCAAATCGCGCGCCGCCGCGACGGGACTCGTGAGGACTGGCCGGTGTCAGACACTGCCACCGGCCGAAGTGCCTCGAAAGGGGGTCCACCGCGGTGAATGACGACACAGCCCGCCTGTCGATCGTCTGGCATGTGCTCCGCCAGAGATGGCGGTTACTCATTGTGATCGCCGCCTTGGGTGCACTCGTCGGCGCGGGCGCCTCGCTGGTGTTCTCGCCCGGTTACGAGACCTCGGCGAGCGTGCTGCTTCAGGGCCCGCGTGACCCGGACGAGTTGCTGACCGAGGCGCAGGTGGCCAAGAGCTCGGTCGTCCTCGACCGCGCCGCGGCCGCGCTGAACTGGGGAATGTCCGGCCTCGACCTCCAGGAGTCGGTCAACGCCGTGGTCGCGGACGGCAACATCATCGAGATCACCTCGGTCGAGGCGACCCCGGAGCGGGCACAGCGGCTCGCCGACCGGATCGCGCAGGAGTACGTCACCTTCTCCTCCCAGCTAACGAGCAACTCGGCGGACGCGTCCGCCCAGGTCTCCCAGGAGCAGCAGCAGACGCTCCGTCAGCAGATCATCGAGACCAACCAGAAGATCTCCGACCTGCACAGCTCCGCGGGCCAGGGCAACACGATCGACAGCGTCGGCGTGCGCACCGAGCTGGAGTCGCTGCGGACCGCGCTGTCGCAGGGGGTCGCGAAGCTCGACGAGCTCGACACCACGTCCAGCCAGGCGAGGATGGTCGTGATGGGCCCGGCGGAACGCCCGCTCAGCCCCGGCACGCCGACGATGACGCACTTCGTCGCGGGCGGCGCCGTGGTGTTCTTCCTGCTCGGGATGTTCGGTCACCTGCTCTCGACGCGCACCGACCGGCGACTGCGTGGTGAGGCGCCGATCGTGTCCGCGCTCGGCACGACGATCCTCGGCGGCATCGACGTGCCCGACGAGGTGGCGGCGCCGGCGACCGGGCCGGTGACGTTCGGCACACGGCTGCGGCGGCTGGTCGTGGACGACAAGCCGTGGCACCTGATCGAGCCGCCCGCCGCCCCGGACGAGGCGAGCCTGGTCATCCGCTACCGCAGGGTGCTGAACCGGCTGCGCGAACAGACTCCCGATGGCCCGGCCAGGGTGCTGGTCGTGGTCGCCGACGACGACCCGGCCGCGAGCCACGCGGCCGCCCGACTGGCCCGCACCCCGTCCGACGGGCCGGGGCGCATCACGCTGCGGGTGGTCGAGGTGTCGGCGGAACGGCCGACGGTGTCGGAGGACACGGCCGCCGGTGTGCTCGTCGTGGTCACCTCGGGCACCAGGACGGCATGGGAGCTCGTCGGCATCACCGAGGCCTGCCACGACGCGGGACACACCGTCCTCGGCGTCGTGGTCACCCACCGGACCCGGCCACCGGAACAGGACGACCCGACCGACGTGGCGCCGGTAGTCCCGGCCGGCGTGATGGCAGGTTCCGCATGACCCCGACGAAACCGGACGAGACCACTCCGCCGACTACTACTGTGCCGACTACTGAGGCCGCCGCGCCGGCCACGGCGTCCGGCCCGCAGCACCTGCTCGACTTCGCCCGGCTCTGGGTCGCGGTGCGGCGCAGGCGCCGGATGTGGCTGACGTTCGGGGTGCTCGGCATGATCTGCGGCGGCCTGGTGGCCGTGCTGATGCCGACGGCGCCGACCGCGGTCACCCGCATCCTCGTCGTGCACGAGGGGGACGGGCCGTCCGACGGCGGCGGCCTCATCCTCACCGACGTGGCGCTGATGGACACCACCAAGATCGCCGCGGCCGCGCTGAAGACCATCGGCTCGAGCGAGCGGCCGGAGGACTTCCTCAAGGAGTACGACGTCGTCGTACTGACGAACAACATCCTCGAGCTGACGGTCAAGGGCCCGAGCGGCGCGGAGGCGGCACGCAGGGCGAAGGCGCTCGCCGAGGCGTTCATCGCCGACCACAACGGTCGCATCCAGGCCGCCGCGACGGCGGAGGCGAAGGCGCTCACCGACCAGCGCGCTCAGGTCCAGGCCGAGCTCGACGACGTGAACGGTCAGATCTCCGGCGCGGAGGCCGCGGCGGCCGCGGCGGCGAACGCACAGGGCAACAACGACAACAACAACCAGGAAGGCGCGCCGGTACAGCCGAACGCGGCCGGGCTGGACTCGCTCTACGCCCGTCGCGCCGAGCTGACCGACCAGATCTCCCAGCTCACCCAGCAGGCGCAGGAGGCAGGCCTCGGCTCGCCCCGCGTGTCGGCCGGCACCCAGATCGTCGACGCGCCGCGCCCGGTGCGGGTGTCGATGAAGGTCGCCGGGGCCACCAACGCGGGCATCGGCTTCGCGCTCGGGCTCGTCCTCGGCATCACGTTCGCCGCCGTCAGCGGCGTCGTCAAGGACAAGCCGGTGCTGCGCAAGGACATCGCCGCGAACCTCGGCGCCTCGGTGATCGCACAGCTACCGGCGCGGCTGCGTGGCCCGGCCCGGCTGTGGGGACGTGCGCGGCTGGTACGGGAGCGCAGGCGGGTGGCCGCCACGCTCGTACGGCTGGTGCGCGACGGGGCCGGCCCGGTGTCCGTGCTGGAGCTCGGCGCGCCCAAGCTCGCCGCCGAGCTGGCCAGGGATGTGGCCACCGAACTGACGGCCGAGCGGTCGGTCGCGCTGGTCATCGACGACACCGAGCGAGTCACGGCCGAGACCGCGCGGGTCACGGCCGAGAACGTGCCGGCGGGCACCGCCAACTCGATGCGGGTCATCGGCGCGGACGACACGAGTCGGCCGGTGCCCGGCGAGGCGCGGATCGGCGTCGGCTCGGTCGCGGCGGGCACCACGTGGACCGACCTTATCCACCTCGGCGGCGAGACGCTGCTGGTCGTGCGGGCCGGGTTCGCGAACACCGCGTGGCTGCACACGGTCGCCCGTCAGCTCGCCGACATGCGGATCCCGATCGTCGGCATCGTGCTGGTCGACCCGGACCCGAGGGACCGTTCCGACGGCACCCTGTGGGACGGGCTGCACACCGCGCTGCGGGGCCGGGCAGGGCACCGGCCGGTCGTGCGCCCGGCACGCAAGGAGCTGCCGGCGGTGGTAGCCGAGAAGAAAACCAACGGCACGCACACCAACGGGACGAACGGGTCCAACGGCTCGAACGGGTCCAACGGCGCCGGGGCCGACCTGCCGACGCGACGGTTCGCGCCGGTACGGAAACCGGGACAGCAGTCGGTGCACGACCTGCCGACCAAACGGTTCGCGCCGGTCCGCCCGGTGGACGACGAGCTGACGCAACGCGGGACCAAGGGCTGAGAGGGGCCGAAACCATCCATGTGCGGCATCGCAGGCACCTATCTCTGGCCGGACGGCGGCCCGCTGACCGACCGGCTCACCGAGACGCTCGCACATCGCGGTCCGGACGGGTCCGGCAGGTACACCCGGCGCGTCGGCGCCGGTGAGGTCCACCTCGGCCACCGCCGGCTGTCGATCATCGACCTGTCCGAGACGGGCGCGCAGCCGATGGTCGCGGAAGGGCTCGCGCTGACCTACAACGGCGAGCTGTACAACGCGCCCGCGCTGCGGCGTGAGCTGGCAACGGCGGGCGAGAAGTTCCGCGGCACGTCCGACACCGAGGTGCTGTTGCGGGCGTGGCGGCGCTGGGGCGTGGACTGCCTGCCGAGGCTGCGCGGCATGTTCGCGTTCGCCGTGTTCGACGAGCGGACCGGCGAGCTGACGATGGTCCGCGACCAGCTCGGCATCAAGCCGCTGTTCTACGTGCGGCGCGGGGACGGCGTGGTGTTCGCGTCCGAGCTGAAGGCGCTCGCGGCCGAGCTGCCCGACCTGACCGTGGACGACGGCGCGCTGGTCGCGTCGCTGCTGTACTACTGGGTGCCGGACAGCCGTTGCGCGTACCGCGAGGCGGAGAAGCTGCCGCCGGGCACCTGGCTGACGGTGCGCCCGGACGGTCAGGTCGAGCGCGGCACGTACTGGTCGCTGCGCGAGGTCGCCGAGGAGGCCCAGCACGTCGAGGATGTCGACCTGGCGGCGGTCATCGAGGAGTCGACGAAGGCGCACCTGCTGTCGGACGTGCCGGTCGCGACGTTCCTGTCCGGTGGCCTCGACTCCAGCTACCTGACCGCGCTCGCGGCCCGCCACCAACCCGGGATCTCCGCGTACACCATCGGTTTCCGCGCGGAGGACGCCAAGTTCGAGGCGATGCCGGACGACCTGAAGTACGCGCGGGTGGTGGCCGAGAAGTTCGGCGTGGACCTGCACGAGATCGAGATCGCGCCGCAGGTGCTCGAGCTGCTGCCGAAGATGACCTACCACCTCGACGAGCCGATCGGCGACCCCGCGGCCATCAACACCTACCTGATCTGCACGGCCGCCCGCGAGGCGGGCGTGAAGGTGATGCTGTCCGGGATGGGCGCCGACGAGCTGTTCGCCGGGTACCGCAAGCACCTCGCGAACACGCTCGCGGTGCGTTACCAGCGGATCCCCGGCCTGGCGCGGAAACCCGTTCAGTCCATTGTGGACAGACTGCCGGTGGCGACCGCGAAGCGCGGCTACCGGTCGGTGCGGTTCGCGAAGCGGTTCCTGTCGTTCGCGAACCTGCCGGAGGAGACCGCGTTCCGGCGCAGCTACACGATGTACGACCGCGGCGAGCTGGCCGGGCTGCTGAACCCGGACCTCGCCGGGACGGTCGACGACGTGCTGACCGAGCACGCGGACACCTACCACGACAACGCGTTGTCCGACTTCGTGAACCGGATGTGCCTCGCCGACGCGCGGATGTTCCTGCCCGGCCTCAACCTCGCGTACACGGACCGGTCGAGCATGGCCGCGTCGACCGAGGTGCGGGTGCCGTTCGTGGACGTCGAGGTCGTCAAGGCCGCGTTCGCCATCCCGGGCCGCAAGAAGATCGTGGGCCGGGGCGGGAAGGTGGCGCTGAAGAAGGCCGCCGAGGGCCTCCTGCCGAACGAGATCATCTACCGGCCGAAGGGGTTGTTCTCCGCGCCGTTGCGGGCGTGGATGAGCCGCGACCTCGCGCCGCTGGTCCGCGAGGTGGTCAACGACGGACTGTTGGTGCGCAACGGGTTCCTGCGGCGCGAGGCGTTGCAGCGCCTCGTCGACGAGGACGCGGCCGGCCAGCAGGACCGCAGCAAGCACCTCTGGCACGTGTTGACCCTCGAACACTGGTATCGCGCCGCCACCGAACGCATTTCTGTCTAACTAGGGGAACGCCTTGAAGCAGGTTGTGCAGAACTACAAGAGCGGCGAGCTGGCGCTCCTCGACGTCCCGGAGCCGGCGTGCAAGCCAGGTGGGGTCCTGGTGCGCACCCTGTTCTCGCTGATCTCGACGGGCACCGAGCTGATGAAGGTGTCCGAGGCCAGCAAGTCGTTGCTGGGCAAGGCGAAGGCACGACCGGACCAGGTGGCGAAGGTCATGCAGAGCGTGGCCACCAACGGGCTCACGGCGACCTACCGCAAGGTGACGAACAAGCTCGACTCGTACACCCCGCTCGGCTACTCGCTGTGCGGCGTGGTCACGTCCGTCGGCGCCGGCATCGACGACGTGTCGGTCGGCGACCTCGTGGCGTGCGCCGGCAACGAGCACGCGCTGCACGCCGAGCTGAACTGGGTGCCGAAGAACCTGTACGCGAAGGTGCCGGCGCAGCTCGACCCAAGGCACGCGGCGTTCGGCACGGTCGGCTCGATCGCCATGCAGGGCGTGCGGCGCGGTGAGCCCGCGCTCGGCGACACCGCGCTCGTGATCGGGCTCGGCCTGATCGGCCAGCTTGTGGTGCAGCTACTAGTGGCGTCCGGCGTGCGGGTGATCGGCGTCGACCCGGACCCGGCCCGCTGCCAGCTCGCCGAGCGAACCGGCGCGCTCATGTGCGCCGCGCCCGGCTCGGACGTGGTGGTGACGGCGGTCGCCGAGCTGACCAACGGGCACGGCGTCGACCAGGTGTACCTGGCGGCGGGCGGCGCGACGAACGAGCCGGTCGAGCTGGCCGCGAAGCTGTCCCGGGATCGGGGCACGGTCGTCGACATCGGCAAGTGCAGCCTCGACCTGCCGTGGAACGCGTACTACGAGAAGGAGCTGGACGTCCGGTTCTCCCGGTCCTACGGCCCCGGCCGCTACGACCCGTCCTACGAGCTGGAGGGCCGGGATTACCCGATCGGTTACGTGCGGTGGACCGAGCGACGCAACCTGGAGTGCTTCCTCGACCTGGCCGCACGCGGCAAGGTCGACGTCGAGCCGCTGATCACGCACGTCGCGGACTTCGCCGACGCGGTGGAGACGTACCGCCGCCTCAACGATGGCGAGCTGAAGGCCGTCGCGGTGCTGTTCGGCTACCCGGAAGCATCAGAACTGTCGGTCCCCGCCGCTACCCTCGACATCGGGGGCCCACCTGCCGAGCGAAAGGACCTTTCGCTCGGTCGAACGACACAGCGGACCACCGGCGCCAGGAAGTCCACCGTGCGGGTCGGGTTCATCGGCGCCGGCAACTACGCGTCGTCGATGCTGCTGCCGCACCTCGCCGAGAACGCCACCGTCGACCTGCGGCACGTGGTCACCACGTCCTCGCTGTCGGCGGCGAACGCCAAGCGCAAGTTCGGGTTCACGGCCGCGTCCACCGACCTCGACGACGTGCTCGGCGACGACTCGATCGACGCGGTCTTCGTGGTCACCAGGCACAGCTCGCACGCGGAGCTGACCAACCGGGCGCTGCGCGCGGGCAAGGCCGTCTTCGTGGAGAAGCCCCTCGCGCTGACCACGGCCGAGCTGGCGAGTGTCCTCGCGACCGTCGAGGAGACCGGCAACGACCGGCTACAGGTCGGCTTCAACCGCCGGTTCGCGCCGCTGCTGCACGAGGCGCGCCAGCAGTTCGGCCGCCGCATCGGGCCCGCCTCGGTGCGCTACCTGGTCAACGCGGGCCGCCTCGAGGGCACGAGCTGGTACACCCAGGACGCCGAGGGCACCCGGTTCTCCGGCGAGGGCGGGCACTTCGTCGACACCGTGTCCTGGCTGCTCGGCGACGACCCGGTCTCGGTCTACGCGGCCGCCACGCCCGGCCACACCGACCTGCAGGTCGTGCTGCGCTACCCGGACGGCTCGACCGCGGCGATCACCTACGCCACCAGCGGATCGACCCAGTTCCAGAAGGAGACCGTCGACCTCACGGCCGACGGCAAGGTGCTGCGGTTCGACGACTTCGTCCGCGCCTCGGTGTACGCGCGGAAGAAGTGGGCCAGCTCCCGGCTGCCGAAGGCACGCGACAAGGGCCAGGAGGCGGAGCTCGCCGCGTTCGTCGAGGCCGTCGCGTCCGGCGGGCCGATGCCGGTGCCGCTCGACTCGCTCGCCGCGACCACCCGCGCCACGCTGGCCGTCGAGACCAGCCTGAACACCGGCGGACCGGTCCGCGTCGACCTGCCCATCGCACTGCCCACCGCACTGCCGGTCGAGCTGACGACGTGAGGCCGACCTGGTACCTACGGCGGCTGTCGCGGATGGGGCCACGCGAGGTGGCCGTCCGCGCGGTGGTCGCCGCGCGCATACACCGCTGGCGCCGCGCACTCGAGGAGTCGACGGCGGCCGGCGCGATGACCGCCGTGTGGCTGCCGAGGCGCCGGTTCGTGCCGGTGCTGCCCGACCAGGCGTTCGCCGCGGTCCCGGCCGAGGCGAAGGCCCGGCTGCTGGCGACGGCCGACGAGCTGATGGCCGGCCGCGCCGAGTACTTCGGCCTCGTCCGCGACGACCTGGTCGCGCCGGACTGGTCCTACGACCCGAAGACCGGTCGGCGCGCGCCGACCGAGCCGTACGCGTTCGACATCGCCTACCGCGACGAGAAGACGGTCGGCGACATCAAGCAGCTTTGGGAGCCCTCCCGCCACCAGCACCTGACCGTGCTGGCGGCCGCGTACGCGCTGACCGGCGAGGAGCAGTACGCCGACCGGGTCGCCGAGCACCTGCGGTCCTGGTGGGCGGCGAACCCGCCGCTGCGGGGCGTGCACTGGGTGAGCGGCATCGAGCTGGGCATCCGGCTGCTGTCGTGGGTGTGGATCCGGCGGCTGCTCGACCGCTGGTCCGGCGCCGCCGCGCTGTTCGAGGACAACCCCGACGCACTGCACCAGATCTGGCACCACCAGCGGTGGCTCGCCGCGCTCGGCAGCCACGGCTCGTCGGCCAACAACCACGTGATCGCAGAGGCCGCCGGCCAGCTCGCGACCGCGTGCGCGTTCGACTGGTTCCCGGAGTCACCCGGCTGGCGGGACGCGGCGCTGCGCCTGCTCGACGACCAGCTCCACCGCAACACGTTCGCGTCCGGACTCAACCGCGAGCTCGCCACCGAGTACCACGGACTGGTGCTGGAGCTGGGGCTCGCGGCGGTCATCGAGGCCGACGCGGCCGGTGTCGCGGTGCCGGACACGACGTGGCTCGTGCTGATGCGGATGTGCGACGCGCTGGCCGCGATCGTCGACGTCCGCCTGCGGCCGCCGCGGCAGGGCGACTCCGACGACGGGCACGGCCTGATCGTCGACGGCCGGGACGACGACACCGGCGGCAACCGGTGGGCGAGCCTGCTGAACACCGGCGACGTGTTGTTCGGCCGGCAGCCCTGGTGGCCGGAGACGCCCGTCGACGATGTCCGCACGCCGCTGCTCGCGTCGCTCACGAACGGCGCGCGTTCCGACGCGGTCCGGCCGGCCGAGCGGCCCGGTCACCTCGCGGACGCCGGCATGACGATCCTGCGCGCGGACGCGTCGTCGGCCGGCTCGGAGATCTGGTGCCGCTGCGACGCCGGCCCGCACGGCTTCCTGTCGATCGCCGCGCACGCGCACGCCGACGCGCTGTCCGTCGAGGTCCGGCACGACGGGGTGGACATCCTCGCCGACCCCGGCACCTACTGCTACCACGGGCAACCCGAGTGGCGGACCTACTTCCGGTCCACGCTCGGCCACAACACCCTCGAGCTGGACGGCAAGGACCAGTCCACGTCCGGCGGGCCGTTCATGTGGACGCGGCACGCCAGCAGCCGGGTACTGGTCGCGGACACCGAGGAGCACGGCCCCGCGAAGTGGTCCGCCGAGCACGACGGCTACTCGCGCGGCCGCGAGGCCGCCGTGCACCGCAGGACGGTCCGCCTTGACCGGGACCACCGGACGGTGTGGGTGTCCGACGAGGTGTTCGCGCCGACGCAGCACCCGTGCCGGCTCGCGTTCCACCTCGGCCCGCTGGTCGCCGTCGAGCTGGACGGGCACACCGCGCGGTTGTCGTGGCACGTCGACGGCGACGAACGCACCGCCGTCATGGAGCTGCCGGCGGAGCTCCGCTGGGTCGCGCACCGCGGCGTGGAGTCCCCGCCCCTGGGTTGGTACTCCGCCGGTTTCGGCCGTCGCGAGCCGGCCACCACGCTCGTCGGCGCCGGGACCGCGGGCGGCAACCCGCTCCGCGCCGTGCTCACCACCGTGCTCCGTTTCCACCGCTAGTACCGGAGGTTTCTCGTGCTCACCAGACAGTGGACCCGCGCCAGCAGATGGGTGGCTCTGGGTGTGCTGTCGCCGCTGCTGTTCGCGTGCACGGCCGCGCCAGCGCAGGACGCCGACCGCAAGGCCACGGCGCCGTCCGGGAAGATCGCCGCGGTCTGCGGCCACACCGTGCCGGGTCCCACGCAGGCCCCCGCCGGCGCGATCGAGGTGACCCCCGGCGTCGACCGGGACCTGGCCGAGAAGACCGAGGCGAACCCGGCGGGCACCACGTTCTGGCTCGCACCCGGCACACACACGCTCGGCGCCGACGAGTACGGCTCGGTGACCCCGAAGGACGGCAACGTCTACCTCGGCGCGCCCGGCGCGATCATCGACGGCAGGAAGAAGAACAAGTACGGGTTCGTTTTCGACGCGTCCGACGTGACGATCCGCGGCCTGGTGATCCGCAACTTCGTGCCGCCGCCGAACGAGGGCGTCGTCAACCACGACTCCGGCGACGGCTGGGTCATCGAGAACAACACGGTCGAGAACAACGGCGGTGCGGCGCTCATGGCGGGCGCCCGCCAGCAGGTGCGCGGCAACTGTCTGCGCGACAACGGCCAGTACGGCATGAACGCGTACAAGGACGGCGACATCACCGGGCTTGTCGTGACGGGCAACGAGATCGTCGGCAACAACACCGACGACTGGGAGACCAAGATCGACGGTTGCGGCTGCACCGGCGGGGTGAAGTTCTGGTCGGTGAACCGCGCCGACATCCGGAACAACTGGGTGCACGACAACCGGGGCCCCGGGCTGTGGGCCGACACGAACAACAACGACTTCCTCATCGAGAACAACGTGATCGAGGACAACGACGGCCCCGCGATCTTCTACGAGACCAGCTACAACGCGACGATCCGCGCCAACACACTGCGGCGCAACAACATCTCGGAGGGCCGCAAGTTCGCCGACCGCGGCGAGATCTTCCCGTCGGCGACGATCTACCTGTCCGAGTCCGGCGGCGAGCCACGGGTGCCGGCACGCACGGACAAGATCGACATCTACAACAACGTGCTGACCGACAACTGGTCCGGGATCACGTTATGGGAGAACGCCGACCGGTTCTGCAACAGCGCGGCCAACACGTCCGGCGGCTGCACGCTGCTGGTGCCAGACATGGAACGCTGTTCCGTGCCGAATATCTCGAAGGACCCGCTGTTCGACGACTGCCGTTGGAAGACGCAGCGGGTGGACATCCACAACAACCGCTTCTCCGTCGACACCAGGGCGATCGGTTGCAACGCGCTGTGCGCGCGGATGGCGGTCATCTCGAACTACGGCACGTTCCCGGACTGGTCGCCCTACCGGGCCGACACCGTGCAGCAGGCCATCACGTTCGCACAGCACAACACGTGGCGCGACAACGAGTACTCCGGGCCGTGGACGTTCATGGCAAAGGACACCGACCAGGTCATCCACCCGGCGCAGTGGCAGTCGGCGCCGTACTCACAGGATCAGCACAGCACCTTCGTACAGGCAGGCTGAGCGGAGCTTGCGGAGCGAACAGACAGCGCGGGAGTAAAGATGAACGAGACCGAGGTCCAGACCTTCTGGAACGCGCATCCGTGCGGCGACCACATCGTGGGTGGGCTGCGGGACGGCTTCGCGGAGGACTACGAGCGGTTCTTCGCGGCGTACGACGCGTGGCGCTACGACCAGGAGGGGCACATCCCCGCGTGCCTGGACCGGACACCGTGGCAGGGCAAGCGGGTGCTGGAGATCGGGTTGGGCCAGGGCGCGGAGTCCGAGCAGCTCATCCACCGCGGCGCGCGGTGGTCCGGGCTGGACCTGACGGCCGAGTCGGTCGAGCGGGTGCGCGCCAGGATGACCATCCGCGACCTGCCGCACGACGACGTCAAGCAGGGCTCGGCGCTGAACATCCCGTGGCCGGACGCCACGTTCGACTACGTGTTCAGCCACGGCGTGCTGCACCACATCCCGGACATCCTCGGCGCGCAGGCGGAGATCCAGCGGGTGCTGAAGCCGGGCGGCACGCTCGTCGCGATGCTGTACGCGCGGCGGTCGCTGAACTTCCAGGTGAGCATCAGGGTGGTGCGCCGCGCGGTGCTGGCGGCCGCCTACCCGCTGCGGAACGTGTTGCCGTTCAAGGGAATGCTGCGCCAGCACCTGGACAACGCGGAGCGGGTCGGGCTGCTGGCGTACCTGTCGCTGGAGACGTTCACGCACCGCAACACCGACGGGCCGCTGAACCCGTTCGCGCGGGTGTACTCGCCGCGTGAGGTGGTGCGCGACTTCCCGGCGTTCACGCTGGAGGAGTCCTACCAGCGGTATATGCACGCGCCGCCGCTGCCGGTGCACGGCCTGCCGTTCGGCGACCGGCTTGGCTGGCACCTGTGGGTGCGGCTGCGGGCGCGGCCATGAGTGTTGCCTCCTACCGCGCACCCGACACCATGCTGGGGCCGCAGCAGGTGCCGCGGCTCGTCAGTGTCGTGTGGACGTTGCTCGTGATCAACACGCTGGGCTCGCAGGGCGCGAACACGATCATCGCCATCCCGCGCCCGGTGGCGCAGATGGTCACCATGGGCTCGGTCGTGGCCGCGTTCGTGCTCGCGCTGATGCTGAACCCGCGGCTCCAGCTCCGGCCGAGCGCGTACCTGCTGCTGCTGAGCCTGCTGCTGGTCGTCAGCATCGTGGCCAGCACCCGGCTCGAGTCGGGCTTCGGCGCGTTGTTCCGGTGTTTCCGGTTCACGATGTTCGTCGGCACGCTCTGGCTGCTCACCCGGTGGTGGGACGGCTGGCTCGGGTTGTTGCGCACCCACATCAGGGCGATCTGCGCGGTGCTGGCGACGGTGGCCGCCGGGCTGGTCATCTCGCCGGGCACGGCCCGGCCGGACACCTACGGCGGCCGGCTCGTCGGCGCCATCTGGCCGCTGACCCCGCCGCAGATCGGCCTGTACGCGGCGACCGTCATCGGGCTCGTGATCCTGCTGTGGCTCGGGCATCACACGTCGCGGAGCAGTGTGTTCATCATCGCGGCGCCCGCGATGGTCCTGCTGCTGATGAGCCAGACCCGCACCGCACTGCTCGGACTCGTCGGCGGGCTCGCGGTCGCACTGGTCTCGCTGATGACGACGTCGGAACGGGCGCGCAAGGTGTTCACCAGGACCGCGCTGATCGGCGGGCTCGCCGCGGTCGTCGCCGGCGCCGCCATCGCGACCTGGTTCCGCAGGGGCCAGACCGACCTGACCGAGCTCACCGGCCGCGCGAAGGTGTGGGACGCCCTGCTCGCCGCGCCGCGCACGGTCGCAGAGGAGGTGTTCGGCGTCGGGCTGACCAACAAGTCGTTCGACGGGCTGCCCATCGACTCGAGCTGGCTCGCGGTCTACCACGAGCAGGGCTACCTCGGGCTGGCGCTCGTCGCGGCGTTCCTGCTCACGCTCTTCGGTGTCGCCGCGCTGCGGCCACCGTCGCTGCCAAGGGCGATCGCGTTGTTCCTCGTCGTCTACTGCGTGATCGCCTCGTACACCGAGGCCGGGCTCGGCGACGCGTCGCCGTACCTGCTGAACCTGACCATGGCCGCGGCGCTGTTGGGCGTCGTCGCGCCGGCGACGGACCGGAGAGTGTCGACATGACGGAGACGCTGCGGGTCCTGGTTGTACACAACCGCTACCGCACCGAGCAGCCGAGCGGCGAGGACACCGTCGTCGACCAGGAGGTCGAGCTGCTCCGCGAGGCGGGTCACGTGGTGGACCGCTTCGAGCGGCGCAGCGACGACATCGCGTCGATGTCGTTGCCACGCAAGGCGATGGTGCCGCTGACCGTGCCGTGGAATCCGGCTGCCCGCACGGCGCTCGGCGCGCGGCTGCGTGCCGAGCGGCCGGACGTCGTGCACGTGCACAACACGTTCCCGCTGCTGTCACCGTCGGTGCTGGACGCGTGCCGCGCGGCCGGCGTGCCCGTGGTGGCGACGCTGCACAACTACCTGCAGGTGTGCCCGTCCGGCACGCTCTACCGGGACGGCGCGACCTGCACGGAGTGCGTCGGGAAGCTCCCGCTCCCCGCCGTGCGCCACGGCTGCTACCGCGGCTCGTCGCTCGCGACGGTGCCGCTGACGATCAACCTGCTCGCGAACCGCCGCCGCTGGTGGTCGACCGTGTCGCGGTTCCTGTGCATCTCGGGCGCGCAGCGGGACACACTCGTCGCGAACGGCATGCCGGCGGACCTGCTGACCGTGAAGTACAACTTCGTCACCGACGTCGGCGTGCGCCGGACCGGGCCGGGCGAGCACCTGCTGTATCTGGGGCGGCTCACCGAGGAGAAGGGCGTGCGGCTGCTGATGGCCGCGTGGGACCGGCTCGGTGAGGTCGGCGTGCCGCTGGTGATCGCCGGCGCCGGCCCGCTCGGCGACGAGGTGGCGCGGTGGGCGGCGGATCGGCCTTCCGTGCGGTTCGTGGGTCTGCGGTCGCAGGCGGAGAGCCGGGAGTTGGTCGCGCGCGCGGTCGCCGTGGTGGTGCCGTCGCGGTGGCTGGAGACGTTCGGACTGGTGGTCGTCGAGGCGATGGCGGCCGGGGTGCCGTCGGTGGTCGCCGGGCACAGCTCGCTCGCCGAGCTGGTGACCGACGGGGTCACCGGGATGACCCACACACCGGGCGACAGCGCGTCGCTGGCGGATGCGATGCGCGGGATCGTCGACGCGCCCGGCGCGCTCGGGGACGCCGCGCGGGCGCGCTACGAGCGGGACTTCACCCGGTCGGTCGGCCTCGCGAACCTGGTCGGCAACTACCGCGGCGTGCTCGAGGAGGTTCGCGGTGGCGCGCAGACTGTGCGGTGAGGACAGCTATCCCGCGGCGCTGCTCGCGGTCGCCGGCCACGGACTGACCGGCGCGACCCGGCCGTTCCCGACCGCGCCGCTCGACGCTGATGCGTGGGCGGCGCTCCTGGCGACGGCCCGCACCCACCGGGTGCTCGGCCAGCTCCGCGCGTCGGTCGACGCCGGCCGGCTGCCGACCACCCCGATGCAGACCCAGCAAGCGCGCGCGGCGCACCGGATGGTGCTGCTGCGGGTGCTGTCGCTGGAGCAGCAGTTGGTCGCGGTGCACACGCGCCTGACCGACGCCGGTGTCGAGTCGAGGGTGTTGAAGGGCAGCGCGTACGCGCACCTCGACTACCCGGAGCCGGCGCTGCGCTCGTTCATCGACCTCGACCTGCTGTTCCGCCCGGCCCAGTTCGACCGCGCCGTCGCGGTCCTCACCGAGGCGGGGTTCACGCGCCTCCTCGCCGAGCCGCGGCCCGGCTTCGATCGCCGGTTCGACAAGGGCACCACGCTGCGCGCGCCCGGCGTCGAGCTGGACCTGCACCGGACGTTCGTGCTGGGACCGTGGGGCCTGCGCGTGGACATCGACGCACTGTGGGACGCGGGCGAGGAGTTCACCGTAGGCGGCAGGCGGCTGACCGCGCTGTCCGCACCGAACCGTTTCCTGCACGCCTGCTACCACGCCGCACTCGGCGACTGGCCACTGCGCCTGGGCTCCCTGCGGGACGTCGCGCAGCTATCGTCCACCGGCGAGGAAGCCTTGATCGACCGCGCGACGGCGTGGGGCGTCCAGGCGGTGGTGGCCGCGGCGGTGTCCGACTCGGCACGCCTGCTGGGCGTCGCACCGACCGGCACACTGCGCTCGTGGGCGGCCGCGTACGTGCCGAGTCGCCGCGAGGAACACTGGCTGGCGCTGCACACGAAGGAGAACAAGACCTTTGCCGCACAGGCGATCGCGACGCTGCCGGAACTGTCAGGATTCCGCGACAAGGCGGCGTACCTGCGTGCTCTGGTACTGCCGGACGACCGTTATACGGAGGGCCGGCACAGCTCTGCATTGTCCCGTTTTCGTTTCGGAGTACGGGAAGCGTTACGCGGCCGCGGCAGCCGCGATTGAGGTCGGTTGGCCTCCGGCCCCCGTTTTCGAGCCTACGGCAGACCCCCGACAATCCCGGACGCGTCGCCCAAGGTTGTCCACAACCTCAACAGTTGTCCACAAGCGACCCCGCAACGCCCGAAACTGTCGGGGGCAACGGGTAGCGTGGTTCGAGGGGGCCAGCGGCCACGCCCGCGGCGAGCGGCGGCAAACTCGCCGGCACACGCGGCTGCGGGTCGACCGTTGGTGTCCAAGGGTTTCCGGTGACGGCGTGGATGCCGTTTCGAGACGTTCCAGGAGGTTCCTCCGGCGGTGCTATCAACCGGTGGGTCAACTCGCAGGCAGTGGCGGCCGGTGCAGGCAGGTCGCCTGGTGACGACGGCCCGCTGGTGTCCAGGAGTTCGGGGAGCTTGCTGATCTCGCTGACACTGTCGGCATCCAGACTGGTCTGCTGCCATGGCAGACTGAGCAAGCAGCGAAGCTCCCGTGGTGAGAAGTTGATCTCGTTGAGCGTGACACGGTTGATCTGGAACCGGTCGTGCTTTGAAACGGCTGCGGGCACGACCTGGTGACCAACTATTCGCGTTGGTGTAACAGGTTGCGTTGCGGGGCCTGTGTCGGGTCGATCCACGGGGGTGGGATGAACTCGGGGAGTCCGGTATCGCTCATTCGGACCGACCATGCTGAGTGGTGGATCATGCGGTGGTGGCGTCGGCACAGCAGTGTCATGTTGGTGAGATCTGTGGCACCGCCGTCCAGCCAGGACGTGATGTGGTGGGCGTCTGACCAGCGGGCCGGGCGTTCACAGTGGGGGAACGAGCAACCGCCGTCGCGGATGTTCAACGCGACTCGCTGTTTGGCGGTGATCAGGCGGCGGGTGCGGCCCACATCCAGCGGCACCGATGCACCGCCCAGCACCACCGGCACGATCCCGCAGTCACACGCGATCCGTCGCACCGCCGCGGCCGTGAGCAGCGCACCACCTTCCAGAGTCGCGGCACCGACACCGGCCAGCAGACGCGAGTAGTCGATGGTCGCGTTGAGGTGTGGCTTCTCCCCGCCCCGGGCGGGGAGGTCCGGCACGTCGATCGCGTGATGGACCACATCACAGAACCCATCACCCAAGCGCTGGGTCGGGTGCCGATCATCGGCTGGGCCGCACGGTTTGGCGAGGGCGCCGAGCATCGCGTCGAGCTCTTCAGCGGTTTCGGGTTCGATGGTGCCGGTGAAGTGCATCCACCCCGTCCGGTCACGCCGGTAGCGGAACACATTCTTCGGTTCCGCCAACGCGTCGTCGGCAGGCTGGTCACCGTCCGGGTCGATACGTGCCAGCAATGTCTCACCATGCGCACGAACCACCGACGGGTGCGCGACTCGGGCGGTGTCGACGAGGTGTTTCTCCACAAGCTCCGCCGTGTCGCCCGGCGCCCAGGCCGGGATCTTCTTCACCACGTCCGCGATCACGTCCACATGATCCGGATCCAACACACCCTCACACAACGCGTCACGCACCAACGGCAACGCAGCCGGAGTGACATGCCCGGTCGGCGTCGCCACCTCGGCGACCAGACCGGCCTGGGCGACCAACCGGGACGCCCGACGCGGCGTGACCCGCACCAGATCCGACACCAGCGCACTCAGACTCGAATACCCCGCCTTGCCGGCGACATCGCCTTGGTCCAACTCGGCGATCACCGTCAACGCGGAACTGTGCAGGGCCCGCATTTGGGTCATGATCTCGACCAGATTCTGGGCAAGCTCCGACAACCCGGACGGGGTTTCCACGAAGCTCGACATACTTCGTATTCTACCCGCCCACCCCGACCATTTCGAACACACGATCGAGGGAAAGTTTGATTACCGACAGCAACGAACAACTATCGAGCGGATGATCACGAAGACATTATGCAAAGGTCGACCTTCGCTGCGTACCGACAACGAAATGGCTGTGACAGTTCAGGTCTTGAGCTTGAGGTCGAGAATGCCGTGCTGCGCGCTGAGAATGCTGAGCTGATGGCGAAGCTGGGAGGACTCGCGGAACTCCTCGAAGCCAAGGAGAGGGAGTACGTTAGGCAAACATGTTGGCGTCCCGCACGAGGTAACCCAGCTCGGGCATCTCGACAACGGAAACTCCGCCAGCAAGTAACTGCTCCGCGCCCTCACCAACTACAAACGTAGACGGCTCCCGAAGAGCGAACACCACCCGAGGAATACCGGCGGCGAGGATCAGACTGCTGCACGAACGAGGCCGAGACTTCCTGACAGAGCACGGTTCCAGCGAACTGTAGATCGTCGCTGTGGCAAGGCGAGGATCGTCGGCGGCGAGCTTGGCCAGTGCGGACTCCTCCGCGTGTACCGTGGTGTCCGTCTCGTGGGTGTGGCCCCACGCGAGTTCCTCGCCGTCCGCGTCGACGATTACCGCTCCGACCCGGAACGCCGTCGTCGTCGGCGGGCAGCGCAAGGCCAGCTCTGCCGCGCGGGTCAGCCAGTGTCTGTCCACAGCGGACTGACTCAACAGGTAACGGTGCAGCGCAACGTTCCCGATCCGTTCCACGGACGCGAGGTTCGCGCGGTGCGCGCCCGTCCAAGGAAACTGTCCATCGTGGACGAACCGGGGCGCGTTCGGGTCCCCGACGAAGAACGGCGCGACGGCGAGGTGCAGCTCGTCGGCGAGGCCCGCGGTCAGGAAGGCGGTCAGGATCCGGCCGCCACCCTCGACCATCAACCGCCGCACCCCACGCGCGGCCAACGTGTCGAGCACCGTCTCAAGTGGACCGTCGAGCACAACCGACTCCCCGTCGGCACGGAAGGCCGCTTCGGCGGGCACGTCGTGAGACGACAGGATCACCTTCAACGGCGTCGGCGGCTGTCCGGCCGCCACCCGCGCGGCCCTGCGCTCCCGCGAACGCACCGAAAGGCGCGGGTTGTCCACCCGAACGGTGTTCGCGCCAACCAGGATCGCGTCCACGCCGGCCCGCACGGCATCCACCCGGTCGAGATCGGCGGCGTTGGACAGGACGAGCCGCTCGTCGGAGGCGTCGTCGAGGTAGCCGTCGAGGGAGATCGCGCAGCTCAGCAGGATGTACATGGTCTGGTTATCATCCCAGACATGTCGCACCGAGTTCCTGTGGGCCGCGACCGTCGACGGCGCCGACGCGGTGGTCAACCTGGCCGGACGCAGCGTGAACTGCCGGTACACACGCCGGCCAACCTGCGGGAGATGATGGACTCGCGGGTCGACTCGACCCGCGTGGTCGGCGAGGCGATCGCCCGCGCCGCCAGCCCGCCGAACCCGTTGCCGCACCGCGACTTCATGCGTGCGCTGCGCACGGCGTGCGGCGTCCCCGGTCGCCTACTGGACGCCGGTTTCACGTTCGAACACCCGACGTGGCCAGCGGCCGCCCGTCAGCTTGCCGTGCGGCGGATACGGCCCTCGTAGAGCGCTTCCAGCGCCAGGTTGCGCTCGTGCCCACCAGGCACGTTGTTCGACACGTACACCGGCGGCGTGACACCGGCGTCGAGCAGCAACCGCACCGTCTCGGCGACCAGCATCTGCACCAGCAGCCCCGCGGTGAGCGACGAGACGCCACCGACCGAGGAGCCGTCCGGCAACGGCAGCAGGGTGTCGCCGAACGGCGCGCCGTTGTCCAGCACGACATCGGCGAGGTCGGACAGCCGCTTCCCCGAGTCGTGGCGCGCCGGCACCTGACTGCTGTGCTGCAACGACGTGATGGCGATCAGCTTGTGCCCCGCCGAGGTCACGACATGCGCCATCTCGACGACGGACGAGTTCACTCCGGAGCTGGACGCGATCACGAACACGTCCTGCGGCCGGGGCGCCGCCAGCTCGTACAGCCGCGACGCGACGTCACCCCGGCGCTCCAGCATCGGGTCCGCCAGTACGGCCGGGTCCTCGCCGCCGAACTGGACGAGGTCGGTCAGCGCGATCCGGTTCGACGGGATCAGCCCGCCAGCGCGGCCGGCGATCTCGAGCGCGGTCGCCTGCGAGTGGCCGGTGCCGAACGCCTGGATGACGCCGTCCGCCTTGAGCGACGCGGCGAGCAGTTCCGCCGCGGGGCGCACGTCCGTTGTCGCCACCGTGGTCAGGTGGTCCAGCAGTAAGGAAGCGGAAGCAGCCGCGGACACGGTCACGGCGCGGTCACCATCGCAACCGCGAGCCGCACAACTTCCGCGATGACGTCGTCCAACGTGATCCGTCCTCGGCTGATCGAGTAGTGGTGCACCAGTTCGTTGACCGCGCCGATCAGCGCGACCGACCCGAGCCGGAAGTCGCGGGCGCTCGCCTCGCCGCGTGACACCGCGCGGTTCGCCTCCGACACAAGGAAGTCCGACCACTTGTCGCGCCACGAGATGCGGTGCCGCTCGACGGCGTCGCTGACCCCGATGACCTCGACGTACGCGAGGCGCGCCCAGCGCGCGTCGCTGGCCGTGGTGTTGATGAACGCGCGCACGGCCAGCTCGAACCGCTCTGCCAGCTCGAGGTCGGCGGCGTCGGAGAACGCCGCCGCCACCGCGGCGAACGACCGCTCGATCACGCGCACGTGCAGTGTGATCAGCAGGTCCTCCCGCGAGGAGAACTCCTCGTAGAAGTTGCGTGTCGACACCCCGGCGTGCGTGCACAGCTTCTCGATCGACGCCGCCGCGTAGCCCTCGCCGCCGAACAGGTCGAGGCCCGCTTCCAGCAGCCGTTCCCGTCGCTCGGCCCTGCGGTCGGCCGCGGAACGACCGCCGTAGGTCCGCCGAGCCACGGCCTCGGTACGCGGCATCCGATTCCCCTCGCCTCGACCTAACCAAGTACCTCGAGCAAGGCTACTTGGATAGACCGAGTGGGGACAACGAGGTCACGAGTCCAACAGCCGAGCCACCAACCCCGTGTCGTGCTTGCCGTCCACGAACTCGTCGTCATCCAGCACCTGGTCGAGGAACTCGCACGTGGTGTGCACGCCCGGCCCGCTCACCTCGAACTCCGCGAGCGCGCGCCGCATCCTGGCGATCGCCCGCACCCGGTCCGGCGCCCACACGATCACCTTGGCCAGCAATGAGTCGTACGCGGCGGGCACCTGGTAGCCGGTGTAGCCGTGGGTGTCGACGCGGACGAACGGGCCGCCCGGCGGGTTGAACCGCTCCAGCAGACCCGGCGCCGGCGCGAAGTTCCGTTTGGGGTCCTCCACGTTGACCCGGCACTCGATCGCCACGCCGTCGAGTCGCACGTCCTCCTGCCGCAGGCGCAGCCGCTCGCCGGCCGCTACCCGGAGCTGCTCGGCGATGAGGTCCACGCCGGTCACCATCTCGGTCACCGGATGCTCGACCTGGATGCGGCAGTTGACCTCCATGAAGTAGAAGCGGTTCTCCGTGTCCACGAGGAACTCGAACGTGCCGGCGCCGACGTAGCCGGTGGCGAGCACGCCACGCACGGCGGCCGCGCCCATCCGCTCGGTCAGCTCCTTCGGCAGCCCCGGCGCGGGTGTCTCCTCGACGAGCTTCTGGTGCCGGCGCTGCACAGAGCAGTCCCGTTCGCCAAGGTGGATCGCGTTGCCGTGCTGGTCGGCGAGGACCTGGATCTCGACGTGCCGCGCGGAGGGCAGGTACCGCTCGACATAGACCCGGCCGTCGCCGAAAAGCTGTCGCGCGGTCGCCTTCGTCTGCTGGTAGGTGCGGGGGAACTCGTCTGGCTCGGTCACGATCGACATGCCGCGCCCGCCGCCGCCCGCGGCCGCCTTGATGATCACCGGGTAGCCGATGTCGTCGGCCAGCCGCTTCGCCGACTCGGCGTCGGCGAGCGGCTCGACGCTGCCGGGCAGCAGCGGCAGCCCGGCCTCGGTCATGGCCGCACGCGCCGATGTCTTGTCGGCGAGCCGGGCCATGACCGACGCGGGCGGACCGATGAAGGTGATGCCGTTCGACTCGCAGATCTCGGCGAAGTCGGAGTCCTCGGACAGGAACCCGTAGCCGGGGTGAATGGCCTCCGCGCCGGTCTGCTTCGCCGCCTCGATCAACGCGGCCGCGTTGAGGTAGCTCTGCTTGGCCGGGGCCGGGCCGATCTGCACGGCCCGGTCGGCCATCCGCACCACCGCGGAGTCCTTGTCCACTGTGGAGTGCACCGCGACGGTGCGGATGCCGAGCTCACGGCAGGCACGTAACACCCGAACCGCGATCTCGCCACGGTTGGCGATCAGGATCGTGTCGAACATCGTGCTCCCCTCGGGGGTCAGGCGGCCTGGTCGACGGTCTCGTCCTCAGCGGCCAGCCGGATCAGCGGCTGGCCGAACTCGACGGCGTCGCCGTCCTCGACGAGCACCTCCGCGACGCGGCCGGCCTTGTCCGCCTCGACCGGCAGCATGAGCTTCATGGCCTCGATGATGGCGATCTGCTGTCCGGTCGAGATCTCGTCGCCCTCGGCGACGAACGGCGGCGAGCCGGGCGACGGCGAGCTGTAGAACACGCCGACCGTCGCGGCCTTCAGCGTCTCGCCGACCGGCTCCACCGGCACGGCGACCGGTGCGGCGGCGGTCACCGGGGCCGCGCCCGGCGTCGCGGTCGCCCAGCCCATCTCGACGGCGACGGCGCCGGCACGCACGTTCAGCGTGCTCGGCGGCACCGGCGACTTGGCCAGCAGGTCGGCCGCGGTCTTCCGGACCGCCGCAAGGACCTCGCCCAGGTCGCCGTGGTCCTCGACCTGCTCACGGCCGTGTTCGGTGGACACCGCGCGCGGGAGTCGGTAGGTCATGTTGCCTGCCTTCCAGGATCGGGACGTGAGTCAGGAGCCGAACGCGCGGAACCGAGCCCTGCGGTCGGCGATCAGCTGTGTCGAGTCCAGCGGCAGCAGCTCGCGCAGGCTCTCCAGCAGGGCGTGGCGCAGGTTCTGCCCGGCGGCGACGTTGTCCGCCTGGGTACCGCCGGCGGGCTCCGGCACGACACGGTCGACGACGCGGAGCGGCGCCAGCTCGGACGACGTCATCCGCAGCGCCGCCACGGCCTTCGGCGCCGCGGCCGGGTCGTTCCACAGGATCGCCGCGCAGCCTTCCGGGCTGATCACCGAGTACACGGCGTTCGCGCAGATCAGGACGTGGTTGGCGACCCCGAGCGCGAGGGCGCCGCCACTGCCGCCCTCGCCGGTGACGATGCTGACGACCGGCACCGGCAGTTTCGACATGAGCCGGATGTTCTCGGCGATGGCGATGGCCTGTCCGTGCTGCTCGGCCTCCTTGCCCGGGTACGCGCCGGGGGTGTCGATGATCGTGACCACCGGGATGCCCAGCTTCGCGGCGAGCCGCATCAGTCGCGCGGACTTGCGGTAGCCGGCCGGGCTCGGCATGCCGAAGTTGCGTGCCGCCAGCTCGGCCGCCGTGTGGCCCTTCTGGTGGCCCATCACCATGACCGGGATGCCGGCGAGCCGGCCGAGGCCGCCGACGATCGCGGGGCAGTCGGCGCCGAGGCGGTCGCCGCGCAACTCCTCGAACTCGTCGAGCACCAGACCGAGATAGTCGGCGGTGGTCGGCCGCTTCAGGTCCCGCGCCCGCTGCACGACCTGCCACGGGTCCTTGCTGGTGTCCGGCGTCTCGGCGGGGACCTGCGGCTCGACGGCCTCCGCGGAGAACTCGAGGTCGTAGCGGTCCAGCGCGTTCGCCGAGCCGATCGACAACAGTCGGGCCAGCGTCGGCCGCAGCTCCTGCCGCTGACGGATCAGGTCGATCAGGCCGTTGGCCAGCAGGAACTCCGCCGTCTGGAAGTCCGGCGGCAGCGTCTGCTTGATCGTCTGCTCGATCACGCGGCGGCCGGCGAAGCCAAGCCGCGCGCCCGGCTCGGCGATGATCACGTCACACAAGGTCGCGAACGAGGCCGCGACGCCGCCGAACGTCGGGTCGGTGACCAGGGAGATCGTGAGGATGCCCGCGTCGTCGAGCTGGCCGAGCATCTGGCTGGTCTTCGCCATCTGCATCAGCGCGATCGCGCCCTCCTGCATCCGCGCGCCGCCCGACGCGGTGGCGATGAGCAGCGGGATGCCCTCCTTGAGGGCCTTCTCACCGGCGAGCGTGATCAGCTCGCCGACCGCGCCGGACAGGCTGCCGCCCATGAAGTCGAAGTCCATGATGGCCAGGACCAGGGGGTTTCCCTCGATGCGGCCGGTGGCGCACAGCACCGCCTCGTCGAGTCCGGTGCCGCGGCGGGCATTCGCGAGGCGCTGCGGGTAGGGCTTGGAGTCGACGAACCCCAGCGGGTCGGCCGAGCTGGTCGGGTAGTCGAGCAGCTCGACGCTGTCCGGGTCGAGTAGCTGCTCGAGCCGCTGGCGGGCGCCAACGCGACCGTGGTACCCACAGTCCGGGCAGACCCGGAGGCTCCGGCTCAACCGCTTGTCGTAGATGAGGGAGCGGCACTGCTTGCAGCTCACCCACTCGACCTGCTCGGTTGCGCTTGTGGCAGGGGTGACGACGGCGGTCACTGGCAACCCTCCTTGTCAATTGGGCGTTAGTCGAGATTCGCCCGGTCGACTCCAAGTCGACTCAAGGATCGGTCGAGCGGACGTGCACACCGCGTGACCATGGGGAAGGATCCCCGGGTCAGCGGCCTGTAGCGCGCGTCACACCTTTTTCGTGCGCAATCCTTCGGCCAGGGCCTCGAGCGCCGGTAGCGCGTCCAGGAGCGCGTCGGTGACGTCGGGGGACAGGCCGTCGAGGATCTGCGCGACGGTCGTCGTGCGGGAGTCGATGATGCGCCGGTGGACGTCGTGGCCGACGTCGGTCGCCTCGAGGTCCACCGCGCGCTGGTCGGCGGCGTTCGGCAGCTTGCGGGCCAGCCCGGTCTCGACGAGCTTCGCGACCACGCGGGACAGCATCGTCGGGTTGAGGCCCTCCAGTTCGGCCAGCTCGGCCATGCCGATCGGGCCGCGGTGCGCGGCCAGCCCCAGCACCGAGGCCTGGGTCGGCGTCAGGTTCTCGCTCACCGGCGCGGCGTTGAGCAGCCGCGCGAGCCGGCCGATGACCCGACGCAGCCGGGTCACAGCTTCGGCGTCCACGTTCGGGCCTCCCGGGAGACTGGTTGGTCACAAAACAGTTGGTTGCTTGCCGGCAAGCAACTTATTATGAGGGCATGGGGAACCGAAGCATAGGAGTAGCGACGCCGGCCGACATCCCCACTCGTGCGGTCCCCGAACCGCTGCCACGCCGTCACATCGTGTTCGCGGTGGTCGGGATCGCCCTGTTCATGGCGTCGATGGACCAGACCATCGTCGCCACCAGCCTGAACGCCATCCAGACCGACCTCGGCGCCGAGCTGACGTGGAGCGCGTGGACGATCACCGTCTACGCACTCGGCCAGATCATCGCGATGCCGATCGCGGGCAAGCTGGGCGACCACTTCGGCCGCAAACGGGTGTTCCTCGTCGCGGTCGGCGTGTTCACGGCCGCGTCGCTCGCCTGCGGGTTCGCCGGCAACATCTACGTGCTCGTCGCACTCCGCGCGGTGCAGGCACTGGGCGGCGGCGCGTTCATGCCGTCCGCCACCGGGATCATCGCGGAGCAGTACGGCCGGCAACGCGACCGCGCGGTCGGCATGTTCACGTCCATCTTTCCGATCGGCGGGATCCTGGGCCCGATCCTCGGCGGCGTGGTCGTGACGTACTCGTCGTGGCGGATGATCTTCTTCATCAACGTCCCGATCGGTGTCGTGTTGCTGATCCTTGGCTGGCGGCTGATCGGCGAGACGGCACGCAAACCGGCCGAGCGGATGGACCTGCGTGGGCTCGCGCTGCTGACCACGGTGATGTTGTCGTCGATGTACGGGCTGACCAACCTCGACGACAACCTCCTGTGGTTCCTGGTGCCCGAGGTGGTCGCGATGGTCGGCGCGGTCCTGTTCGTGCGGCACACCATGCGTGCCCGCGCGCCGTTCATTCCCCTACAACTGTTGCGGGGCCGGGGTTTCGGCGCGATGAACGTGCTCAACCTGCTGTTCGGCGGCGCCGCCATCGGCTTCGGCGCGCTCGTGCCGCTGTACGCCGAGGAACGGTTCCACCTCGACCCGCTCGCCGCCGGCACCCTGCTCACCGCGCGGGGCGCCGGGGTCATCCTGGTCGCCGCCCTCGCCGTGCTGACACTGCGCAGGTTCGGCTGCCGCGTGCCGATGGTCGTCGGCTTCGCGCTCATCGTCACCGGCTTCCTGTTGATGGCCGCCCCGCCGCCGAACACCAACGGCTACCTGTGGCTGATGATGGCCGCCGGCGTCACGGGCATCGGCATGGGTGTCTCGGTGCCGGCGTCGAACAACGCCGGCCTGCAGCTCGCCCCCGACCAGCTCTCGTCGATCGCCGGTCTGCGCGGCATGTTCCGACAGAGCGGCGCGATCATCGCGGTGTCGGTGATGACGGCGGTCGCCGCGAACAGCGCCAGCCCGGCGATGGCGCAGGCACACGGTTTCGTGGTGCTGTCGGTGCTCATGCTCGCGGCGTTGCCACTGATCTTCCGGGTCCCCGACCATCGCGGCCGCTGGTAGTCAGCTCGTCAGGTCGTACACGGTCTGTCCGCCGACGGTCGTGGCGTCGAAGTTGTCCGCGACCCACGTCGCGATCTCCGAGGAGCCGCCCGGTCCGCCGTCCCTGCCCTCGCTCACGTAGTAGCCGATCTCGCCGGCCGCCACGTACCGCTTGAACTCCGCGAGCGTCGGCGCCGGGTCGCTGCCGTTCCAGCCGCCGATGCCGATCACGGCTTTCCCGCTCGCCAGCGCGAGGTCCGCGGCGGAGGTGCCGCCGACGGTCGCCGCCGCCCACTTCGTGTCCGTCGCGGCCAGCAGGTCGGCCACCTCGGTGCTCGCGGTCGGGCCGCCCGTGCCCATGCCACCACCGCCGTCGGTCGACACCGGGCCGGACAAGGGGATCGAGCCATTGTGGGCCTCTGCCGCGGTCGCCACGGTGAACGCGGCGCTGCCGGCCAGCGCGGTGACCACGGCGGCGACGGCCACCGCCCGCGCGGTCACCCCGACCGCCAGCGCGGTCGCGACGAGCACCGTCGCAACGAGGACTCCCCAGCGCAGCAACGGAAGCCAGTCGGCCGTGCGGTCGAGCAGGATGAACGTCCACACCCCGGTGACCGCGAGCATCGCCGCCAGCACGTAACGCGCGGCCGGGTTCGTGCGCCCCCGCCACAGCTCCCGCGCCGGGATCGCGACGGCCGCGGCGATCGCGGGCGCCAGCGCGACCGAGTAGTACGGGTGGACGATGCCGCCCATGAAGCTGAACACCACAGCGGTCACCAGCAGCCAGCCGCCCCACAGCAACAGCGCGGCCCGCGTGCGGTCGGTGCGTGGCGCACGGCGCGTGAACCACAGGCCGGCCACCAGCCCGACGAGCGCGGCGGGCAACAGCCACGAGATCTCCACGCCGAACGCGTCGCCGAACATGCGCCCGATGCCGCTCGAGCCGCCGAACCCGACGTTGCCGCCGCCACCCATGCCACCGCCGCCGCCGGGGTTGCCGTCACCACCGAAGATCCGGCCGAGCCCGTTGTAGCCGAGCGCCAGCTCGAGGATGCTGTCGTCGGTCGAACCCGCGATGTAGGGCCGGGAACCGGCCGGCCACAACGCGACGAGGGCGATGTACCAGCCGGTCGAGACGAGCACCGCGCCGGTCGCGGCGGCGAGGTGCGCGAGTCGCCTGCCCAGTGATGTTGGCGCGGCGACAAGGTAGGCGAGCCCGAACGCCGGTAGCACGAGAAACCCTTGCAGCATCTTCGTGAGGAACGCGAACCCGACCGCGGCGCCGGCGAGCATCAGCCAGCGCATGCTCGCCTTCTCGACCGCGCGCACGGTGGCGTAGGCGCCCGCGACGAGCAGCAGCGTGAGCAGCGCGTCGGGCTGGTTGTAGCGGAACATGAGCGCGGCGACCGGCGTCAGCGCGAGCACCGTGCCGGCGAGCAGCCCGGCGGTCGTGCCGGACGTGCGCTTCACCGCCGCGTACAACAACCACACCGCCGCCACGCCCGCAAGCGCTTGCGGGGCAAGGACACTCCAGCTCGAGAAGCCGAAGACCCGTGCGAACAGACCGGAGACCCACAGCGCGGCCGGTGGTTTGTCGACGGTGACGACGTTCCCGGCGTCGAGCGACCCGAACAGCAGGGCCTGCCAGCTCTGCGTGGCGGCCTGGGTAGCGGCCGCGTAGTAGCTGTTCGCCCACCCGGATGCGGTGAGGTTCCACAGGTACAGCACGGCCGTGCCCACGAGGAGCAGCAGCACCCATGGCGTGCGGCGCACGCGGTCGGGCGCGGCGACGGCGGGTGCGACGGGCTCAGCCGTCGCGTGTAGGTGAGGGCTTGTGTGAGCGGCCGCCGGCGTCTGGACTGAGTGAGCAGCGGAGGGCCACGAGCGGAGCGAGTCGCCTGAGCAGCGCAGGGA
>Ga0193717_1000156_pt1 | contig 63709 bp, 63 predicted proteins | sample U2c2metaG_FD_145900 | JGI IMG/M metagenome (GOLD analysis project Ga0193717, IMG submission 145900) | Soil microbial communities from a riparian zone of the East river system, Colorado, United States - U2c2 | ecosystem: Environmental > Terrestrial > Soil > Riparian zone | place: USA: East River... | reverse complement strand
GAGGGCTTGGACGTTAGTAACCCGGCTACTACTACTGTTAGCTAAGGCTAGGTTGCCGCCTACGGTTCCAGGTACGCCAATCGTAATACCGCCAGCACCCTGGACAGTTAGGCTACCACTGATAGTAGTCGCGCCATTCAGACTAACCGCGCCAGTTCCGGTACTAAAGCTGCCGCTACCACTTTGGGCGAAATTGCCACTAGTTTGGATATAGCCGGTAATCCCACTGAGCGCGCCAGCAGTCGTGACATTCAACCCAGAAGAGGTTAAACCAAACGTGCCTGTAGCATTGCCGATAGAAGTACTGGCTGTGCCACTAATGTTGATATTCGTGGCACCGTTAATCGTGGCACCAGAAATCGTAGCTCCGCCGCTAAGAGTTGCCAGCCCAGTGACATCCACCGAGCCGCCAAAGGTAGACGCGCCACTACCAACTGAAAACGTTTTAGTACCCGTAACAGAGGTATTACCATTCAGGCTAACCGCGCCAGTTCCGGTACTAAAAGTACCGCCGCCAACTTGTGAGATATTGCCCGTAATGCTGGCGCCACCGGCTGCTACAGTCAAACCGTTCGCCAAATTAAGGGCACCGCTAATATTGGCAGCGCCGTTAACGTCTAGAACGTACGAGCCACTGGGGGAACTAGTATTCACGCCTACCGACGTGCCGTTATCGTAAAGCAAGGAGTTGCCGATTTGGTCAGCCGCGAGGTTAGTAAACTTAGGGATATAATTTTGGCTGCCTATGGAACTTACCGCGCCGCCGCTTCCAACACAGTTACTCAGCGTCAACAGACAAACCGTGTCAGTAGCAACAATCGAGGCCGGAATAATAATCGTTTGATCCTGGCCAGCTGGCGCCAAACCTTGCAAGGTTGTAAGGTGGTTATTGCCAGAGTTGGCAAAGATCAATTTGCCTGTTGTTGTTCCTGCAGCACCTAGTGTCAGGCCCCCCGAACCTTGGATAGACGCCATGCCAGCAGCTGTAATATTGCCGGAGGAATCAACAGTAAAGCTTCCTCCGGTTATCTCTAGTGAACCGCCTTGGATCAAAGCAGACGTTGTAATGTTATTAACGGTTGATATGTTACCAAAGCCCGATGTTATCGAACCGCTGTTAAGCGAGCCAGTCCGGGTAATATTATTCTGCACCTGGGATGGCAAAGTTTGCTGCAAGCCCGGCACGCCAAGGCTATTTGTGGCCAATATGCTATCAGTAGCACTGCCGGTTACTTGGATCGAGCCAGTATTATTTCCATACAGAATACCGTTAGTCGTGAATGATGCCGCCCCTGTTCCGCCATTTGTAACCGTTAAGCTGCCACTGAATAAGCTAGGGTCGTTAAGGTTAGCCGGGCCGCTACTCAAAACACCGGAAGCATTACTTTGAACTAATCCAGTACCCAGATTTCCAAGCCGTATAGAGCCAAAAATACTGGCTCCGCCGGCTGTCACGCTAAGCTGGCCATTCAAAGTCTGGCCACCAAATACCGGTGTTGAACTTACAGCAATATCCTGGGGCAGCGACAGGGTTACGCTTCCCGCCCCTGTTACAACATTGATTTGGTTGGGTGTACCGTTAATGCTGACACTTTGGGCGTCAAGCTTTTGCAATATAGCATTAGAGATGTTAAGTTGGTTATTTACAACACTTAATCCGTTTCCTAGCCCGATTACCCCTGATATGCCGCCGATTGATGATACGGATTGCGGGATAGATGTAGGCGCCATGCTGACATACTTGGTGCCATCGTAGTAAAACGGTGCTTTGGCGGTTTGGTCGAAGTAAACTTGGCCGGCTGATGGCTGGCTGGGTTTGGCCATTGGTGATAACACTAAACCATCGCTAACTCTCAGCTGGCCGTTAATGGTTATGCTTTGAGCGTCATTCAGCCCCAGACTGGACTGGTCGTTAGATTTAACGTTCGCCAGGGGCGAACCGCTGATAGCAAAACTATCAACTTTCTGCGCGTTTGAGCGGGGGCCAGCTTTAGATTGATGGTTAAACAGGGTGAGTGAGCCAAAGGTGATAAGCGCCACAACCGCTAAGAGCGCCCCTGTTATCATCAAAGCTGTTCGTTTGTAGCCAAGATTTGATAAGCGGCTGTTGGGACGATTACTGCTCGCCCCGCTAACCCCTGTATAGGCAGTTCCTGGCTCTGGTGGTTCTGGCGCAGAGGATGATTCCAAGCTATCGGCAGCCTGTATAGGATCAGGGGTGACTTGCGGCTGGTCAATTGTAGTGTCTATAGAGTTGTTGCCTGCCACTGGTTCCGACGGTAACTCCAGAGAAGTTGGTTCTAGTATGGTTTGAGCCTCTGGATCCGGCCCTAAATTGGGGTCAAGGTTTGAACCGGCTTGGATGTGCCCAGAATTATCACGCTCAGGTTTCATCTCTTTGTGTTTGTTCTTCTCTGTTAGTTATTGATTTTGGTGTTTTAGCGTGATTATATTTTATACCCCTTATGTAACAGAGGCAATGACTTTGAACAACTTTTTAGTACAAAATGCGGACTTATCCACAGGAATCGGTAACTATATATATGTAGGCGCTGTCCTACCCCTGTTAGCGCAGCAGGAAGATAATCATTGCCGTGGCTACTCCGGCCGTCAGCAATATCATCCACAAGACCGAACCAAGCGTCCGGAAAATGGCATGCTTAGCCAGCGGGTTGCGGCCAACAGAGATAATGCTGCCGTAAATCGAAGCGTATATCAGGGTGACTAGGGCTATCAGGGCCGCTAGGGCTATCAAGATAGCAGCAATAATCCGCGGCATAGTCACTACATGCCCAGTCAGGGATTTGGACAATTTTTGCAGCGAATTAAGCTCTGGCCCTCCGGTAGAAGTATCTGTTCCGGCGGCAATACTGAGCTTCATGTACCCAAGGTGTACCAAAGAGTTTTTGCCGCCCTTATCTGTCACTTCTTGGGTGGTAGCACCGGCAGAGTTATCCGTAAAACTGCCTTGGGCCAACCCAATCACTCTAGAGCCAGACATGGCTTTCATGCCAATGCCGCTAAACGGGGACACAGCAATCTTGTCACCAACACCTATGGAACCGTTGACGGTACTGACTAAAACCGTAGCATCACCATCGGTCGCGACCTGAATATCACCTTGGGTGGGATCAACTGCCAACAAAGAGTCGTCTACTGCCACTGCCACGCCCAATAAGCGGCTGGCATTATCGGTGTTAGCCGGCTGGACATAATTCTTTTTTGCCGGATCCAGACTGACAATACTACCGTTAGGTATGGGGTCGCTAGATTTGTAGGAATGCGATATATTCGCCGATGACGCGCCAGCTGGAGCCAGGCCTAGCAAGACTACGCTGGCCAATAACCCCGTTAACCACAGTCTAAATCGACGTGCTCCACTCATACTGGTTAAGATTATACACTGGTCGCACCCTGTAAACCATTAAATAATTTCCCTAAACAAAAAGCTCGAATTCAGTCGATTGAATAACAAATATGTATTCGAAATCTACAACGTTGTGATTATTTTAAAATAACAGGGATAAATGGCCTATCTTGATGTATGACTTACATCAACTTAAACAATATAATACCGCCCTTGTGTTATCCCTGTTTTTCAGCTAAAATACTTCGGTGGCTAGGTGGTAAATACTTCTCAAGTTACGGGGACATAGCTCAGTTGGCTAGAGCACCTGCTTTGCAAGCAGGGGGTCCAGGGTTCGAGTCCCTGTGTCTCCACCATTTAACAATTCGGGCGATTAGCTCAGCTGGTTAGAGCGCGTCACTGATAATGACGAGGTCGGAGGTTCGAGTCCCTCATCGCCCACCAATTGCATATTCAATTTGGCTAGATTGCACAGCTGGTATGACCCGCGCAACTGGCACCAATAATTCATCTCTAGTGCGATTTAGCCCGTCATTCGATGGCTCTAGGCCACCCACAAGATAGCCAAGCTCTGGATCCGGATCCCAACCTGGTTTTATAATTGCCCCGTCTTCTGCCATATTAACCCTTTTACTTGCTGAATACAGTTCACGACCATCACTACCTAATTCCTGCAGGAATACTTCGGCATAGCCGCCTTTATCCTCTATATCTAGAATCTTCACAAAGAGTTCCCTAGCAAAGGTATCGTCACCTGGCTGCTGGCATAGCTTGCGGCGCTCCACGTAAAAAAAACTGGGCCGGACACGCTCCACTGGCGTGCAACCAGTTCTACCCTGCTCATATTGGGTTTTGTCGATTATTTTTTCAGGCATGTATATGTTTCCTATGTCTTGTCTCGATCCTATCTATTTTTTACGCCTAATAAATGACCCCGTCAAGCAGGGGAAGTGTGATATTACTCGCACCTAAACAAAAAAGCGCCCTCGCAGAGCGCTCCTTAGAGTGTTAAAAACTGAGTAGTGCATCTCAACGTCAGGTCGGTTTACAGTTAACTGATATCTTGTCCATCTGATCCGAAGACCGGATGGAAGAGTAAATTGTCAGTACTGATTTAACAATTTACCAAGATCGACCTAGTTCACGAGGGATTGCTCCGCAAGTGACTAGTTTTCTCCCTAGAAAGGAGGTAATCCATCCGCACGTTCCCGTACGGATACCTTGTTACGACTTAACCCCAATCATCTCCCCTACCTTAGGGCCAGACAAGCTGGCACGTCAGGTATTGGCGACTTTCATGGTTTGACGGGCGGTGTGTACAAGACCCGGGAACGTATTCACGGTAGTATAGCTGACCTACCGTTACTAGCGATTCCGACTTCAAGCAGGCGAGTTTCAGCCTGCTATCCGAACTGGGACCGGCTTTGATGGGATTTGCTCCGTCTTGCGACTTGGCTGCCCTTTGTACCGGCCATTGTAGCGTGTTTGTAGCCCCAGATATAAGGGTAATACTGACCTGACATCATCCCCTCCTTCCTCCCTGTTGCCAGGGCAGTCTGATTAGAAAAATTCAACTAATCACAAGGGTTGCGCTCGTTAATGGACTTAACCAAACATCTCACGACACGAGCTGACGACGGCCATGCAACACCTGTCACTTGGCTCAATAAAGCACTCTCGCCTTTCGGCAAAATTCCAAGGATGTCAAACCTGGGTAAGGTTCTTCGCTTACCGTCGAATTAAACAACACGCTCCACCGCTTGTGCGGGTCCCCGTCAATTCCTTTATGTTTTAGTCTTGCGACCGTACTCCACAGGCGGGATGCTTAACGCGTTAGCTTCGCTACTACCGGGGTCGATACCGATAACAGCTAGCATCCATCGTTTACAGCGTGGACTACCGGGGTATCTAATCCCGTTTGCTACCCACGCTTTCGTGCCTTAGTGTCAGGAATGAGCCAGTTATCTGCCTACGCCATCGGTGTTCCTCCTAATATCTACGGATTTCACTCCTACACTAGGAATTCCAATAACCTCTCTCATCCTCTAGCTTTGCAGTTTCAGTAATGTATATTCGGTTGAGCCGAACGCTTTCACTACTGACTTACAATGCCACCTACGCAACTCTTTACGCCCAGTAATTCCGGATAACGCTTGGATCCTCCGTATGACCGCGGCTGCTGGCACGGAGTTAGCCGATCCTTATTCATGTGTTACTGTCATAATCTTCACACATAAAAGCAGTTTACGACCCGAAAGCCTTCATCCTGCACGCGGCGTTGCTCCATCAGACTTTCGTCCATTGTGGAAAATTCCCTACTGCTGCCTCCCGTAGGAGTCTGGACCGTTCTCAGTTCCAGTCTGGCTGATCATCCTCTCAGACCAGCTAATGATCGTCGCCTTGGTGAGCTTTTACCTCACCAACAAGCTAATCATGCGCAGGCCGTTCCCAAAGCGCCGAAGCTTTCATCCGAAGATCACATGCGGTATTAGACACCATTTCTGGTGCTTATCCCTCACTTTGGGGTACGTTCCTACGTGTTACTCAGCCGTCCGCCGCTCGTGTACTTCCACGCATTATTCAACTTTGTTTACTAGCCAGTAAACATCGCTGCAGACAGTATCCCTGAGGACTTATCTGGTTAAATAATCTGTGGAAGCCTTACCGCTCGACTTGCATGTATTAGGCACGCCGCCAGCGTTCATCCTGAGCCAGGATCAAACTCTCCAAAAAAAGAATTAGACCTTAACTTCAGTCGAACATGTGATCCTTTAACAGATCACACTGACTTAATTTTAAAACAATTCTCGCACTTCCTTACGGTTGTGCTGTGAACTGACGTTGATTTGCACTACTCAATTTTTAACGTTCAAATGGCAATTACGAGGGAGACTCATATAGAGCCCACGTCAAGCCATTCATACGATCATACAGCACTACAAGCACTTTGGTCAAGGGGTAAACGTACAACACATGTAGTAACACTTGCAACAATTAACGGTTTAAGCTTTGAGGATTCCGAGCTTGAGCAGTTCGTTTCGGAGGTCTTCGTCTGATTTGAAGACAATTCCCTGCATACCAACTTCTTGGGCCGCCTGGATATTTACGGGGTTATCGTCTATGAAAACGCAGTCTTCAGGCTGTACTTGCAACTTTTCTACCACATGCATAAAAATACGGGGGTCTGGTTTGGCAATACCTACCTCTGAGGAAATGAAAATCTCATTAAATAATTCGTGCAGATCGTACCTCTCGAGTATAGGCCTTAGCTCGTTACTATGAGCGTTGGAAACTAAGCAGGTAATGTAAGTACTTCGTAACTCTTTGATTAGCCCAACCACCGCTTCATCCACGGCTGAGTAGGAGTTGATCTCCTGTCTGACAGTCTCAGCCGGTCTGCCGCTGCTCTTGCCGTATCGCTCCAGGTATTCGTCAAAGTTAATCTCGCCTCTGTCCAGCAGGTCTGACGCCTCGGCAAAGCCGCCTTCGCGCTTAAAACCATTGGCCGCTAACCAGGCCTTTTGGTGGTCCCGGTGTATGACGTCAAAAAAATCGAATAGTATTACTTTAATCATCTTTATCCTCGCTACATAGTTTATATATCTTCCACTGCATTTGCGCCCTGCCGATGTTTGACTGGCGCCGGCTGCTGAATTTATCAGCATCAAAACCAAAGTAATTGTCCTCAACCACGTCTATTAAAAAGCGCATGCCTAGCTCTAGCGCGATTTTCTGGGTCGCTACCATTGCCCATTGGTAAAATTGCCCCTGTTCAACTTCTGGCGCGGCAATTAAGCGGTAGCCCTCAACCACGGCCTTAATGCGGCCTCGTGGGAACTTACCCTGGTCTTCAATGGCGTCTTCGGCCAATGATCGCAACATGTCACCTATATCAATCCAGATGGGCGCTATCATCACAGTGTCGTAATCAATGAACGTAAACGGTTTGCCGCTCTTAAATAGCATATTTGAAGTTTGAGGGTCGCCGTGTATCAGTTGTGGTTCGGACATTGGTGGCTCTGGTAAAGCTTCTAGGGCCCCTAGCATGTCTGCAGCCAACTGCTGGAGTGCTGGATCCGTTAAGGATTGCCGTACGGCGCCTAGACGACCTGCGTAGTGCTCCGTCTCATGGAAGTGTGGGATCTTGAAAGCTGGTTGATAATTAAGCGTTGCGAGGTCTCTATGAAGGTTCGCGAGTAGCTGGCCGGCCTGGAGGTAGGTTGCTTCATCAAGCGATTCAGGGTGATCACCATCAGACTCAATAAAACTCATCATGCGCCACCAGTCGCCATTCTCTACTATGCTAAACAGTTCACCGCTCGTGGTAGCGGCAAGTTGCGGAGTTTCCCAGCCTTTAGTTCGCAAATGATCTGTAACGGTCTTAAAGTCAGCCGTTGATTCGGTTGGAAACATTGAGTTCATATGCTGCAAGATCTTTTTGCCCGCTGGCGATTCCACAAGATACGTCGTGTTGATAATTCCGCCTTTAAGCTGCGTGACCTTGGCTCTGTCCACGCCGTAATCAGACCCAACCACCTGTTGAGCTTGGGGCATGACCAGTGTTACCGTGCCTCGGGCAATATAAACGTCAGGTGCCTGGACGTTGGATCGGTCACGGCTCCCTGTTTTTCATAAAAAGCAACTGCGTCCTCGCGCTTGGTTTCAGTGCCAAAACTAAATTGTGCCAAACCCTGGCTGCGGCACCAATTGCCCATCTCGTTCCACATCTGGGTCGCTACACCGCTGCCGCGGACCGATTCATCAACCACAAAGTCTTCCAGCCAGCCTTCGGTTTGCTTGCCAGCGCCCATCAGAGTATTCATAGTGGCGGCCGCCACGACTCCGCCGTTATTATCGTAACCAACAATCTGACAACGGTCAGGACTGGCGATAATACGCTCCAGTTTATCCTGAGGGGTTGGTTCACTATCGAAGTTCTCGTCAAGTTGCGGCATTAAGTTGCCAATTCCGGCAGCTACCTCAGGAGAATATTCGGTGAGAATACCTACTTTATACGGGGATTGTTCGATTTCAGCGTCTACTGGCGGTTGTGGTGTGTCAAATGCTTCTTGCGTCATGCTTCAACTATATATCATAAAAGCTTTTAATGAAGCAATGATTATTGTGCGGATGTTTCTGGATCAGCTTCTGGGGCGGCTTCGTCTTCTTCGATGTCATCGGCTTTGTCTACTAGGGCTAGGGAGACTACTTGGTCTTTGTCGTTCAGGCGCATGATGCGGACACCTTGGGTGGCCCGGCCTAGGGCTGGGATGTTATCGAGGCCAAGCCGGATGGTTTGGCCCTGCTGGCTGATGATGATCACCTCTTGGTCATCGCCGACTAGGGTCTTAACGCTGATCAGCTCGCCGGTCTTGTCATTAACGATGGCTGAACGGATACCAACACCACCACGGGCATGTGGCGTGAACTGGCTGACCTTGGTGCGCTTGCCATAGCCATATTTACTGATGACAAAGATGTCCGAGCCTTCTTCTACTATGTCCATGCCAATCACGTAGTCATTTGGTCGCAAACGGATGCCGCGGACGCCACGAGCCACGCGGCCCATTGGGCGGGCGCCTTTTTCGTGGAAGCGAATGGCCTGGCCTTGGCTGGTTGAGATGACAACTTCGTTGTCGCCGGTAGTCATGCGGATCCATTTCAGTTCGTCGCCTGCATCAAGGTTAATGGCAATTAGGCCGCTTTGGCGGACGTTCTGGTACTGCGCGAACGGCGTTTTCTTAACCACGCCGCGGACGGTACACATGATCAGGTTGGCGGCGTTATCGGTCTTACTGACGTTAATCACGCTGGTAACGTTTTCTTCTGGCTGGAGCTGGAGCAGGTTAACAATGGCTATGCCCTTGGCGTTCAGGCCAACTGCAGGTACCTCGTAGGTCTTCATGCGGAAGACACGGCCCTTGTTGGTGAAGAACAGCAGGAAATCGTGCGTGGAGGCATTAACAACGTGCTCAATGACATCCTCTTCACGAGTAGCCATGCCGCGGCGACCCTTGCCGCCCCTGCCCTGGCGCTTGTATTCGGCCAGTGGGCTGCGTTTAATGTAATTGGCGGCGGTTAGGGTGACGGCGACTTGCTCGTCAGCAATCAGGTCTTCATCGCTCATCTTGCCGAGTTCGCTTGGAATAACTTTGGTGCGGCGGTCATCGCCATAAGTTTTCTTGAGCTCTAGAAGTTCGTCGCGGATAATTTTGAGGATTTTCTTTTCGTCAGCCAAAATGCCTTCTAATTTGGCGATTAGCTTCACTAGTTCGGCTAGTTCGTCCTCGATCTTCTTGCGTTCTAGACCGGCTAGAGCCCGAAGTTGCATGGCCAAAATGGCTTTGGCTTGGATATCTGATAATTTGAACTTCTTGATCAGGTTGGCGGCAGCTTCATCTGTAGTTTCAGAGGCCCTGATTACCTTAATAACCTCGTCAATGTGGTCCAGAGCGGTCTTGAGACCTTCAAGAATATGAGCCCGTTCCTTGGCTTTCTTAAGCTCGAACTCGGTGCGGCGGCGAACCACCACGGTACGGTGTTTGATATGCTCGCTCAAGATGTCTTGAAGTCCGAGCACGCGCGGCTGGATGCCATCAATCAAGGCCATCATGTTGAAGTGGAAGCTGCTTTGTAACGGCGTCAACTTGTAAAGCTGGTTCAATAACTTCTTAGGATAAGCGTCTTTCTTTAAATCTATGACGATCCGGACAGCGCCGCGGGCGGTCTCGTCACGAAGGTCACTAATGCCGACTAGCTTCTTATCACGAACAAGATCGGCGATTTTCAGGACAAGCGTTTCTTTATTCAATGCGTAAGGAATTTCTGTAATAACAATCTGGTGGCGACCCTTTGCGCCTTCCACGATTTCAGCTATACCGCGAGTCACCACGCCGCCGCGGCCAGTCGCGTAAGCCGTCCGGATGGATTCCTGTCCGTAAATCACGCCGCCAGTTGGGAAATCTGGACCTTTAACGTGCTTAAGAAGGTCATCTAAAGTGGCTTCTGGGTTATCAATCAGCTCGATTTCAGCGTCAACCAGCTCTGTTAAGTTGTGCGGCGGGATGTTAGTGGCCATACCAACGGCAATACCGAGCTGGCCGTTCAATAACAGGGTTGGCAAGCGCGATGGCAGCACAGTTGGCTCCATACGGGTGGTGTCATAGTTCTCGCGGAAATCTACAGTCTCTTTATCAATGTCAGCCAATAATTCATCAGCCAATCGGGCCATTTTGGCTTCTGTATACCTGTAAGCAGCTGGTGGATCACCATCCATAGAACCAAAGTTACCCTGGCCGTTAACCAGCATGTAGCGCATTGCCCACGGCTGGGCCATTCGGACCATAGCGTCATAGATACTAGAGTCGCCGTGCGGGTGGTAGCGACCCATAACGTCACCAACAACAGTGGCCGACTTACGGTGGCGGGCTGTGCTGCGCAGGCCAGATTCGTTCATAGTGTAAAGAATCCGGCGATGCACAGGTTTTAGACCATCTCTGACGTCAGGAAGAGCTCGATCAATGATAACGCTCATGCTATAACGCAAATAGCTATCTTCCATGACGTTTTCTACGGTGCGGCGCTCCACGATTCGCGAGTGATCAGTATCTAGAACGTCAGCGGCATGTTCCTGGCCTTGGCGGCGATCTGCCATGGATTCTTCGTAACGCACCTCGTTATCGGGCTGCTGTTCTGGCACTTCGGCCGGTTCTATAGGTTCAATTGGTGGAGTTTGATCTTCATCCATGACTAAATATCCAGGTCCTTAACAAATTTGGCGTTAGCTTGGATAAAGCTCTTGCGTAGTTCTACCTCTGTTCCCATCAGCTTGCTGAAGATAGTGTCAGCTTTCTCGGCGTCTTCTACGCGAACTTGGACCAGTACGCGCTTGGCTGGGTTCATAGTGGTCTCAAACAGCTGCTCAGCATCGGCCTGTTTGATCCTATCATCGTCCAAATTAACTTTGAGACCCTCTTTCTTGCGGCTAGCTATCTCTTTGTCCAGGTAGCCTTCTAGTTCATCCTCGTCATATATAAAGACTGGGTTCTTGCGGCTGGGACGCACCAGTTCGAACAGAGGTGGCTTGGCAAGGTAGACATGACCGCCATCAACTACGCCTTTCATGTAACGGAAGAAGAAGGTCATTAGTAGGGTGGAAATGTGGCTGCCGTCAACATCGGCATCGGTCATGATGATGATTCGATCATAGCGCAGGCCATTAATATCGAACGATTCTTCAATGCCAACGCCCATGGCTTTAATCAGGCTGACAATCTCGTTGTTGCCAAGCATTTTGTCCAAGCGGGCCCGTTCCACGTTCAAGACCTTACCGCGCAGCGGCAAAATAGCCTGGCTCTTAGAATCACGTCCAGACTTGGCGGAACCACCGGCAGAGTCGCCCTCTACCAGATACAATTCGGAGGTTTTAGGGTCTTTGTTGGAACAATCGGCCAGTTTGCCAGGCATGCTGGCGCCGTCTAGAACACCCTTTCGTAAGATGTTATCACGGGCGGCACGGGCGGCTTTGCGGGCACGGGCAGCCAATAAGGCCTTACCTACTATTTTGCGCGCTACGGCTGGATGCTCTTCCAGATAATAATTAAAGTATTCATTCATGACTGTCTCAACGTAACCACGGACTTCTGGGTTGCCGAGCTTGTTCTTGGTCTGGCCTTCAAACTGAGGATCTGGCAGCTTAACTAAGATGATGCAAGTGATGCCTTCACGGGTGTCTTCGCCTGATAGATTCTCTTCTTTCTCTTTAAGCAGGCCGTTTTTGCGGGCGTAATCGTTAATTACCCGGGTTAGAGCTGCCCGGAAACCAGTTAAGTGTGTGCCGCCATCTGGGTTTAGCACGTTATTGGCAAAGGCTTTGATAGTTTCGCTATAGGCGTCAGTGTATTGGAGCGAGATTTCTACCTGGGTGTCTTTAACAGTCTTATCGACGTAGAAAATGTCATCATCAACGACTTCTTTACCGATGTTAAGATGCTTAACATAGCTCTGGATACCGCCTTCAAAGTAGAAACCATAACGCCGGCCAGTAGCCTCATCTTCTAGATGAGTGTGAATGCCTTTTGTCAGATAAGCGGCATGGCGAAGACGGTCCAAGATAGTGTCGTAGCTGAACTTAGTGCTTTCCTTAAAAATAGTCTCGTCTGGATAAAAGGTGATCTCTGTACCAGTTTTATCAGTTTTACCGACGACTTTGAGATCACTTAGGGGCACGCCGCGCTCGTATTCTTGCTGATGGGTTTTGCCGTCACGATGAACCGTTACAAGCAACTTCTTAGAAAGGCCGTTGACCACGCTAGAACCAACACCGTGAAGACCGCCGGATACTTTGTAGCCGCCGTCGCCAAACTTACCACCAGCGTGGAGAACAGTTAGAACAGTTTCAACCGTGCTTTTACCAGTTTTTGGGTGAATATCAGTTGGGATACCGCGGCCGTTGTCTACCACGGTGATGCCGCCATCAGACTGCATTTTTACGGAAACTTCAGTGGCGTGGCCAGCCAAAGCCTCGTCAATGCCATTATCAACCAGTTCCCAGACAAGATGGTGCAGACCCTCTGGGCCAGTGCCACCAATGTACATACCGGGCCGTTTACGGACCGGTTCTAGACCTTCAAGAACAGTAATCTGATCTGCAGAATAACCAGATTTCTTTGCTTTACCCTCAGCCAAAGTTTTTCACCCCTATTTATAACAGTTTAGAATTTTTTCCCACTCCTATTAGTATACCCGATCCCCTCCCACCTATCAACCTATATAACCTGGCTGCCTTTAATACCATAACCCCTGCTGAACACTATCGTTTCCGTCGATTCGCGAGCCCATTGTTTATGGGCGAGCGAGGTGTGAAGCCGGGGTTATGGTATTAAAGGCAAATAACTTGCTTTTATTATGACGATTATGGTTAAATGAACATCGGTTCCCATATAAATAAAAAGCAACAAAAATATGTTTGAAAAACTACTTGCACTCGTCCCTTACAATCCAGGGCTGGTTCATCAATTAGCTTTTTACAGCCAGCGCATGCGCGAAGAGGCCTCGATCCGCCGCACCAGCCTAATTTTTATAGTATTAGCATTCTTCATACAATTCTTTGCCGTCTTAAGCCCGCCCCAATCTACCGTAGCCGCCTCTAGTAACGACTTGATCAACGGCGGCATTAACTCCAGAAGTGACGCTATCAGCAAATGTTATAACAACGTCCAGAATTACCGGGCTATCTTAGCCTACTACGGCATCAATTGTTCGGATATGAACTCAGCACCCGATGTTACGATTAACTCTGGCGGACAGAATTATTACTCTATGGGCCGGAATCCAAGCCCTTGCAATGACACCGGCGTGAATGTCAGTGGCGCCGGCCGGTTATACTGGCGCAAATTAACTTGCTGGGGAGGCGCTTACAGAACCCTGCGAGTTCAAAATTCTGCCGGTAAGACCTTCTATATCATGTACGACTGCGGCAACCTGGTTTCGGTAGGCCTGCCTTCGCCAACGCCGGCACCCACACCTCCACCCGTAACGCCACCACCAACGCCAACGACCCCAACACCGCCTCCGCCGCCACCTGTTGTTTATTGCACCGTGGCGGGCAAGACTAACCTGCCAGTTAACTCTCCCGAGTGCTTCGCGCCCTGCGAATATAACCCGCTTTTGCCAGCTGGCGACGCCAAATGCAAACCCTGTGACCAAAGTGTAGGTAGCGCCGATACTACCGCCTGCTTAAACATACATAAAACCGCTACCAACGTAACCGCCGGCGTGGCCGACGCCAATAACACCACCGCCAATCCTGGTGACGTAATCACCTACACGCTATATGCCGAGAATAAAGGCAAAGCCACGGTTAAGGATTACGTATTCGAAGAAAACATGAACGATGTTTCGGATTATGCCAATGTAACCGATATGCATGGCGGTACTATGAACGCTGACAAGATTGTCATCTGGCCTAAACAAGATATTAAGCCCGGTGAGACCGCCACGGTTCAAATAACCATCACGGTTATGAATCCAATCCCGCAAACACCGTCATCTTCTAGTGATCCATTCCGCTTTGACCTAACCATGACAAACGTTTACGGCAATACCATCAATATCAAGGTCCCTGGCAGTCCCGCCAAACAAGCTGAAATTGCCGCGGCTACCCTGCCTAATACCGGTCCTGGCACCACATTGTTCCTAGCGTCAAGCGCGGTTATAATCGCTGGCTACTTCTTTGCCCGCGCCCGCCTGTTAAGTAAAGAAAGCGCCATAGCAATTAAGGAGACAGTGGCATGAGTGAACACGCCCCTAAACATGAAGGTGGACATGAGGCCTTAACCCAGGCTGAAATCCACGAATTACAAAAGTCCAAGCACGAGGCTGCAGCCGTCCATAAGGCAGAGAAAGATCCTGCCCTGGCCGCTCACGAGGCCCGTACAACGGTTGAGGAGCTCAAGCAGTCAGAAACACAGCCTAACCCCTTGGACAAGCTCAAAGAGGCTGAAAATACCCCACAAAAAGACACGCCAAGGTTCGTTAACCGCGAACTTAAGAAAGTCACGCTGCGCCGGGAGTTACAGCACATCCGCCGCAAGCTGCCAGCTTCGCAACGGGCTTTGAGCCGCGTTATACACCAGCCAGCTATTCGCGTAGTTAGCGAAGGCGTTGGCAAAACCGCTAGCCGCCCTTCTGGCCTATTAGGCGGTGGCATCGTCGCGCTACTGGGCACTTCTAGCTATTTATACTTAGCCAAGCATATTGGATTCAAATATAACTACGGCGTGTTTCTAGCCTTGTTCGTGGCCGGTTTCGCCCTGGGAATAGCCCTGGAATTCCTGGTCTATTTGGCGACTTCCTCCCGGCGCAAAGCCGAAAGCTAAGCTACTTTACTTCTTCGGTCTGGTGAAACGAGCCGTCGTGGTCAATCACGATGGTGTCTTCATGGTCTGGGTGCTGTTCGGCGCCAGCCGGTGATTTAGCTAACGGCGCCAGCGGTGGTTTGTCCGGCGCCTGGTTACTATCAAGCTCCTGCTTGAGCTCGGCGGCAATCTTCTGGACCTCGTTTTTCTCTAGTTCGTCACTAGAGATGTTAGTAGTAACTTTGGGTTGCGGTGGTGGCACGGGAACACTGGTAGGCTGGAAGGTCTGGCTTGGCGGTGCTGGTTGTACGGATGGGGCTGGCTGGTCTGGCAGGGGCGTACGGGTCTGGATAGTTGGCTGGCTGGTGGTTGTAGCGGGCGTGGTTGCCCCCTTTTTGCGTTTAGCTAGCCAATCGTCCAGGAATGACCCGCTAGAGGCCGGACGGGCCTGCTGGGGCGCGGTGGCAGGCTGGGAAGCTACACGGTTCGCGTAAGGTTGCTGGGCAGCGCCTGGGCTAGGTTGGCCGGGCGGTACTGGCTTAGTGGCCATGCGCTCGTTGATCTCATCTCCAACCACTGCTCGTGGGCGGCCATATTTGGCGGCTGAAAGCTGTTTCAAGGCTTCGCTCAATTTAGGGTTGGGCGTACCTAGCGGCGGCAAGGTCGCCATGCTAAACGGCTGGGTTGGCACGCCGCCCACCATGGTACGGACAATCGTATTGTAGTTTGGCACCCTGAGTAAATCGTCAACGTCAAAGGTTGGCTGGAAGTACTTGCCGAGCGATTCAACGTCATTCTGGCCAATCCGGAAACTGATAATCGTACCGGTGTTACCAAAGACTGAATCGCGGATTTCCTGGGTTAGCTGGGTGGTGAACTGGTTGGCCACGATCAGGTTCAAGTGATACTTACGGGCCTCGGACAAAATCGTGGCAAAGCTATCGGTTGAGAAGTTCTGGAACTCGTCCACGTACAGGCTAAAGTCCACCCGGTCATCTTCTGGTATGTCCGCCCGGCTCATGGCGGCCGCTTGGAACTTCATAACAAAGATCATGCCCAGCAGTTTGCTGTTTAAATCGCCGGTCCGGCCTTTGCTTAAGTTAACCAGCAAGATCTTTTTGTTGTCCATAATATCGCGCAGGTCAAAAGCCGATTTTGTCTGGCCAATTATGTTCCTCATCATTTCGTTACTCAGGAACGCGCCGAACTTACTAACGAACCAAGCCGTGATTTCGCCGGCATCATTAGACCGCTGGCTGGCCGGGTATTCTTTAAGCCAATAGTCCAAGACATTCTGGTCTGTAACATGTTGTAATTTTTCTTTAAGATAAGCGGGATTGTTGAATAGCTTAGGCGTGTCAACAAAAGTACCCCCGTTAGGATCGGCCATAATTGCTAGGGCGGCATTACGGAAAATATGCTCGTAGCGCGGGCCCATGATGCCCTGATGTTGTGGGTCATACAACTTCTGAAGCATGTTCAGGGTCTCTTGGATGATGAAATCTTTCTGATCCGGGTTGTTATATTCGAATAAATTTAGGCCCATGGGATACTCCATGTCGGCCGGGCAGAAATAGATAACGTCTTCTGTTCGTTCTTTAGGAACCATCGATAATAATTTTTCAGCCGTATCACCGTGAGGGTCCACAAAAGCAAAGCCATTGCCGTTAAGCATGTCTTGCAGAGCCAGGTTCTCTAGAAAGACCGATTTACCTACACCAGTTTGTCCAACCACGTACATGTGGCGCTGTCTGTCGCCCAGGCCCAGGCGAATCGGCTTCTTGGCGCCACGGAAGAGGTTATAGCCCAGTAACAGGCCATCTTCTGGAATATTCCTGGGGCCGTCAACCTGCTTGGAGTCCTGCCTGGTCAGCTGGCTGGTTGGTATGCTGCGCTCATCCGGGAAGTGAAACAAGGTAGCCAGCTCAACCGAGTTCAATATGTTCTTATTATGGCTCTGCGGGAAGAACCGCATTATATAAGAGGTAGCTAAGGCGTCTATATCCTTAGCGGGCGTGTAAGCAAAGCCATTTTTGCCAGGCGCATCATAGAGGTTAAAGCTGGCTACCACGTTGGCTAGAATAGCTTGGGCCCGCTGGCTAACGTTAGACGACACAACCACTCTTATTACGACTTCGTAACCGGGGTGGCGGGTCTTTTCGTCTATGGCATCGAGCGTGGCCTGCTCCAGGTTAGACAGCTCAGGCTTTTTGGAGTCTTTATCGCTACCGCCATCTGGTGGTTTTACAAAGGCCGTGGCCACGTCTTTGGCCATACCGGCAAACAGACCCTTATCGTGACCTTTACGCTTCTTTTCGGCAAAGTCATTGGCGGTTTTGCGCCAACTGGGGTTGGCTGGCCGCATCAGTATCTGGATACCGGCGCCATCTTCTTTACCAAGCGTCGATAAGGAGTTAAGTAAGGCCTGCATCGGGTCTCTTTTAAGGTCTTGGTAAGTAGCGATTGGGTAAGCGTAGTGCTCTTTTAAGTTTAATTCGCCGCCTAAGGTGCCGCTGATGCGGCCAACCGGGCTAAAAATATTGTGTTCGGCAACCTCTTCTAGCCGGGCCGTAGGATAAGCGCTGTTGATTGCCTGCTTGACCACCTCGACTAGAGCTATTGGCACAGACGCGTAGTAATAGACAAAGCCCTGGGTGCCAACTATCTCAAAGGCAAAGTGGCGCTGGCCATAAAAAACACCCTTGAAACTCTTTTGGAAAGTGCTGGCAATGATGTTGTATATGGTGGTAGCCTGGCTAATGGTCTCATCTGTTACGTCCCTGATGTCGCGGCTGCCTACGTCAATGTCATCACTGGGCGGCGGCAAGTGAATGAACAAGGGTACGACCTTAAGGCCCCGTTCGTAATTCTTCTGTTCCCGGAAGGTTTTCCGGGTTTGCAAGAAGACAATCGGCGCCGCGACCAAGATCATCATCAATATGATCGCCAGAAGAGTAAGAATAGCTGTCATTTGGCCTACTTACTTATTTTTATGGTCTTGTCATAGCGCTTTTTCATATAATCAGCCTTGACCACTGTTAATTCTTCGCTCTGTTTATAAGGATCGTCCCTGGTCTTCTCAACGATCTGCTTGGCCTTGTTAACCCATTCTTTTTCAATTAGGTCATCATCGTCTAATATAGCGGCCGTGGCGCTGCTGGCAATTGCCGAACCGTTGGACTGGGGTGGCGTTACCGGGGTTGGTGATGCTGGCAGCGGTATGGTTGGCGCCGGAATGGCCGGAGCTTTGGCCCTGGGTGCCTTTTCCGCGGTTGCCGGCCCTTGTTCAGCGGTAGGCTGGATAGCTTCAGCTGGAACGGCGCCAACGGCTGCCTGCTCCGGTTTGGGAGTTGGTAGCTGTTCGCCTGAGACTTCGTTAGATGAAGGATTCATACTAACTATTATACAGGCTAACTTCCTAAATTGCGCCTGGTGCTTTTAACGTAAGCGCTATAGAGGTAGGCTAGGATCGTCAGCGGTAACAACACCACAATATCGCGGCCACTCAGCTGGCCAATTGACTGTAAAGCGATTAAACCACCTATTACTAATGTCAGGTACATGGCTAGGGACTTTTTACGCTTAAGTTTAATGCCATACAGGCTAGTTAACCCCAGTAAACTGTAAACTATCTGATATAGAGTCAAGGTCAAAAGTATAAAGCCAACCATCACCATATAAGATGGCACCACGGCGGCATTACTGTAAGAAAACAGTAATGTATCTAGTATTAGGAGGCATATAACGGGCCAGATATGCTTTTGTGTGAGGAGTTCCATGATAATGACGTAAGGAATTTCGTTTTTAACGAATAATGGTGCCGGGGCGGCAAATCCGCTCATATAAATTAGACTATTGGAGCGCTTGCCACCCATCGGCTAGACTGATCGCTCTAGCAGCCTTGAGGGCTGGCGTAGAGCGCCATACGGAAATCTCCGTTTTTGTAAGTAAGTCCGCCCCCACGAGGGCTTCGTCGTTTCGCTTTTTAAATTGTATGGACGTTTTTGTTTTTGCGACTTACAGGTTTTAGACTAGCATGAGCCGGCCATATTGTCAATCCTCTTATGCTAAACCTTTTCCAATTTCCGGGCCTGCCAGGTGCCTAATTTTATTAATTCCGCTTTATGGTTTGCAGAGTTATGCACAGGTTTGTTTTATATCTAAGCATAATTGTTATTGACGGCTGAATACCTATTCTATAAGATACGTATAGCACTTGAGTAAATTAAGTGCTCAAAAACAAAAAGCTATCTGGGGACGACGATTTCTCGCAAGTCGTTGTCCCACTAAACAAGACCAAAACCTTAACAGCAAAAATCAAACAAAAATAATTAAATAAATGTTAAAACAGCTTGTCTTTCCTGGGACAAGCTGTTTTACTTTGGCTCATAAACAGCCGCGGTGCGGGCGTTAACGGAATTGGTCACTTATGAGCGCCAGCGTGCACAGTATTATCGCCACAGGAACCCGCGGAACTATAGTAGATATAGAGTGTCACCTCTCAAATAACCTGCCTAACATCGTAATTGTCGGTTTTGCCAACAAAGCCGTCGATGAAGCCCGCGAACGTATCAGGGGTGCGTTCGCGACTAGCCATATAATGCTACCTCGTAAACGTATCACTGTTAATCTGGCTCCAGCTGATATTCCCAAGGCTGATAGCGGCTTTGACCTAGCTATTGCCGTAGCCATATTGGCAGCAGATGACCAAGTTACCGTGGCACTGAATAAAACACAGGCTTTTATAGGTGAGTTAGGCCTGGATGGCAACACCCGGGCTGTTCGCGGCATTATCGGCAAGTTAGTACTTGGCCGCGCCAAGGGCATAACTACTTTCTTCATTTCAAAAGCCAATCTTAAACAAGCCCAGTTAGTGCCAAAAGTAACGTTAGTGCCGGTTGAAAATCTGGGACAGCTGCATGCTCACTTAAATTTAGGAATACCGATAACTCTGGTGAGAACTGGTTCTGGCAAATACCAAGCCCGGGCAAATCAAAAGCAAATAACAGGGGTGCAGTTGAGCGAAGTTGTGGGCCAGGCCCATGCTAAACGAGCTCTAGAGATAGCCGCGGCCGGCGGTCATAATGTCTTTTTCAACGGCCCGCCAGGCACTGGCAAAAGCATGCTGGCCAAAGCTTTGCCATCAGTGTTGCCGCCCCTTAATCGTGAAGAGGTACTAGAGGTAACTCATCTTCACAGCTTGGCCAGCTATGATTACGATCAAATCGTGACTGAAAGGCCTTTTCGAACACCTCATCACACCGCCAGTCATGTTTCGATTACCGGTGGCGGCTCAAGACTAAGGCCAGGCGAAATTAGTTTGGCGCATCGCGGCGTACTCTTTTTTGATGAAATGCCCGAATTCAAGCAAGAAACCCTAGAAGCACTGCGCCAACCGCTTGAAGACCGGGTGATTAACATTGCCCGCATTCAAGACACGGTGAAATACCCAGCCAACTTTATACTGGTGGCCACCGCTAACCCCTGCCCTTGTGGCTATCACGGCACCGATAAGGCCTGCGAGTGCTCAAACCGCCAGGTTGTCCAATACCAGAATCGTACCTCTGGCCCAATCCTGGACCGGATTGATCTTTACAGCAATGTCCACGAGATTGATCACGGCAAGCTGCTGGCTCAAAACGTCAAGCCTCGGTCGGATTCAGCTATCCGTAATCGCATTGCCCGGGTGCGCAAGCTTCAGGCTAAACGCTTTGGCGACAGCAGTAAGCTCAACACAGACATGAGCAACCTAGACATCAAGCAGCTAGCTCATCTTGAGACCGCGGCGATCAACTGGTTCAATGAAGCCGCTAGTAAATATAATCTGTCAGCCCGGGCCTATATGCGCACCATCAAGGTTGCCCGCACCATAGCCGATTTGGCCAATTCCAGCACAATTAGCCAAGATCACCTGGCCGAAGCCCTAAATTTCCGCTACAAGCCGCCCAGGAGCCAATCATGACCTTGTCACACTCAAAGCCCAAGCCTTTTCAACCTTCGTTGCAATTTTTAACGAGTTTCTACAAAAACAATACAAAAAAGGTGGTGTTTTTGTATGAGTAGCCGATTTATTAACATCGAAGTCTCTGTCCAGCTGCTGCAAAAAATCGATGCGGCAGCTAAAGCTAACTACATGTCACGCAGTGCTTACATCCGGCAGTCGGTAGCAATGAGGATTAATCAGGGAAAGTTTTGACCTCTGGAGGTTCATCTGTTAGAATAACAACACGTTAAACATTAAATTAACGATGCGGAGATAGGTCATAGCCAAATACACCCGCCTGAATGATCAAATTCGGGCATCACAGTTGCGTGTTATCGATGAAGATGGCAAACAGCTGGGCATTTTAAGCAAGCAGGAAGCGCTGAGTTTAGCGCAAGAGCGCGAGCTTGACCTAGTGGAAATCTCCCCTGACGCTGATCCGCCAGTTTGCAAAATTGTAGACTGGGGTAAGTTCAATTACCAGCGCACCAAGCAGTTACAAAAGAACCGCAAAACTGCCAAAACGCTGGACATGAAGCAAATCCGCTTCGGGCTTAAAATCGGTGCCCATGACCTTGAGATCAAGATGAACAAGGTGCGCAAGTTCCTAGAAATTGGCCACAAGGTCAAAATCACTCTGTTCTACCGGGGACGCGAGCAAGCCCATAAGGAAATCGGCTTCAAGATTGCCCAGCAGGTGATCGAAGATTTCGGTGATACAATTATAGTCGACCAACAGCCACAATTGGCTGGAAAACAATTAAGTTTCGTCGTACGAGCCAGCGGTAAGAAACCCGCAGCAATAGAAGGAGAACCAGATGCCAAAACTCAAGACTCATAGCGGCACCAAAGACCGCGTTAAAATCAGCAAGAACGGTAAGGTCCGGGTTGGCAGCGCCAACTTGAACCACTTTTTGAGTAAGAAAAGTGGCAGTCGTAAGCGTTCATTACGCGGCCTCAATACCAAGACCGGCAAAATGGCCAAGAACATTAAGAAGAATTTAGGCGCCTAATCCGGCATCTGTAAGGAGTTATTATGCGAGTAAAACGAGGCGTCCCAGCCAAAGCCAAACACAATAAGATACGTAAAGCCACTAAAGGCTTTAGCCACCCGAACCGCGTCAGCGTTCGCCGCGGCCGCCAAACTGTCACCAAATCCCTGCAGTACGCCACGCGTGACCGCAAGAACCGCAAGCGAACTTTCCGCCAACTGTGGAATGCTCGCATTAACGCGGCAGCCCGCTTAAACGACACCACTTACAGCAAGCTAATCGCTGGCCTAAAAAAGGCTGACGTTACTCTAGACCGCAAGATTCTATCAGAACTAGCCGTCAACGAACCAAAAGCCTTCGCCGCCGTAGTCAAAACCGCCAAAAAATAGACCAGATGGATCCCAATAAGTTAAAGCCACAGGCAGGTGAAGATAGCACGCAAAATAACTTCCGCACCAACGAGGACGTTCAAGCAGTACTGGAAACCTTGAGTTACTTAGAAGGACAACCTTCAGTAGTAGATTGGCTTCGCTCCTTAGTCGGTTCGACTATAGAGGCCGAGGCACCGGCGCTTAGAGAGCTACTAGCGGACAAAAGACACATCACTCGTTTTGAAGACACTTTAGAATCCCTGGATAGATTATGTCCAGCCGAAGTTACTGAAACTTCAGTTCCTAAAACTTAAAAACACCAACTGCTAAAGTCGGTGTTTTTAATTGGCCAGATTATCTGTAAGCCGGGTTTTGTCTAGACTGATCATCTATCTAGGCGCGCCATTGCCAGCGAGCTCAAGCGGTTCTTGTGATGAATCCTTAGCGGGACGCTTTAGGCTTTAGGCCTCAAAGTATCCATCTCCTTGCAGCAGGCAGGGTTTACCTCTGCCCTACGTCACCGTAAGGCACTGCGGGCTTTTACCCCGCTCGTTTCACCCTTACCGAATAAATCCGGCGGTTTCGTTTCTGTGGCACTTTCCCTAGGGTTGCCCCCGGTCGCCGTTAGCGACTGCCAATTCCCTTTGCTGCCCGGACTTTCCTCGTACTCTTGCGAGAACGCGATCAGCCAATAATCTGGCCATGAATGATTATATCACCCCTGTTGGGTTATGCCAAGTTCTTTGTCTAGGGCACGGTTGACAGCGGCGTCGGCCAGTTTGTTGAATTCGCGCGGGACATGACTAAAACTAACTTCGTCGAATTTCTGTACTAAGCCTTTAATGGCATCATGAATCGGCCATAAATCGCGGTTTTTAACCTTAAAAATGCCCTTCATCTGGTTTACCACTAACAGGCTATCCATATAAACCTGCACCTCTTTAACGCCCATCTCCAGGCATTCCTCTAGGGCCAGCCGCAGCGAGGTATACTCGGCCTGGTTATTAGTAGTTATGCCAATGTAAACGCCCTTGTCCACCAGCACTGTATCTTCCATGTCTAGAATAACGAAGCCGCTGGCCGAAGGGCCAGGGTTGCCGCGCGAACCGCCATCGCCAAAGATTTTAACTTTATCTGGATGGGCGCCAGGCACCGGATTAGTGTCACCGATTGGCGCCTCGTCGTTATAAGCCACGTCTATAGCCTCGGCCATTTGGCGGTCTTTATCAGTGATAGCGCGGCCGCCTTCGTGGGTGATCAGCCAGATCTGGACCACGCTCCATTCGTTCTCCCAACGGGGGTGATGCTGGAATTCCTCGGAGATCTCAGCCACGCGCTGCATAAAGGCCCAGGCCTGCTTAAAATTTTCGAAGTTGAACTGCTTATACAGCCCGTGTTTGGTTTCTTGCCACATGCCCTCTATCTTATCACGAGTTATCTTTATTGACTTTTTGAACAATTAGCAGTATAATAGATAGCATGCTAGAAAAAATAAACATCGATCCAGGCGTAGTAATAGGCTTAGGCGGCACTAACGCCCGAGTTGGTACTAGCGACAAGGGCGACATAAAAGACTTTTCTTCAATTGCCACACCTGAGCACCCTAAGGAATTCTTCGGCTGGATGGCTAGACAGGTACTGAAAGCTGCCGACGAGGGCAACTCTTGGTTGGTGGCCGGCATTCCAGGCATTGTTAGCCCAGATGGCAAGCAGGTTGGACCTATCGCTAACGTGCCCGGATTATCACAGCATACTTATAATCTTGAAGACGAACTTGCCGCGGCCGATCCAGCTACTGACCGCCTAATTCAGGATGGTTTCAAGCTCGTAGCTGTCAATGATGGCGAATTAGCGGCCCAGGCCGCAGCCCATAAGATTGGCGAGTATGGTTACGATCGAACCGCCGCCCTAATACTTGGAACTGGCGTAGGTGCTGGCATTGTTGATCGCGATCAAGACTACGGCAACGTGGCCCGGGCCGATAGACGTAACCCGGCCGAAATAGGCCACATAACTTTAAGTTCAGACCCGGCTGACACTTTCGAGAACAATATTTCAGGCCCTGCCTTAACTCGTAGACACGGCAAAAACCCGCAGGAACTTCCTGCTGATCACCCTGCCTGGAAAGAGGTTGGCGAACAAGGCGCTCGTATGGCTAATGTCTTGGGGGTCATGAATGGCGCCGACTTAGTAGTCGTCACGGGCGGCGTAGGTGCCGGCGCGTCTGATAAATACGGTACTCATCTGCAAAACGTACTGAATCGATACCGTGAAAATGGTAATGGCGCACATAAAGTCCTTACGCCTGACGTAGTGCCAGTGCCCAAAGCTGATGCCCAAGTATTTGAACTGTATGGTGGCGAGGGCGTAATGCGTGATTTCGACACACGCCAAACTTAATAATTACTCTATTCTTAAGCCTATTGGTCGGGGTGACAGGACTTGAACCTGCGACCTCACGGCCCCCAGCCGTACGCGCTACCAACTGCGCTACACCCCGGTAATAAAAAGGCGCCGGGCACCGGGTTTGATCACCTGAGGGATCCCAGGTGGGTGCTTTCATCCGGTCAACCACGGTTACCGGCTTATTCAGCTCCCTAATGATTAGTATCAGATAATCATTCACCCGACGGAGGAGCGCGTGCGCCCTACCCGACTATTTACATTATACCAGCAGGAATCTCAGAATAGCTTGCTGGATATTGGTAATTGGACCGGATATAAACTGGAAACCAAAGAAAATAATAGCCAGTAGGAATAGAAAGCCCATGGCTTCGATTTGCTCCATGACCCGGCGGACCGGTTCAGGCGCGAAGACGTAGAGAATGCGCGAGCCGTCCAGCGGTGGAAATGGAATCATGTTAAAGACAAACAGACCAACGTTAATAGCCGCGAAAGTTACAATGGCGTCAGTAATGTTAGCGTTCAAATCGCCGCCGGTCAGACGCCAAACCACTGCTGCTAGAGCCGCTAAAGCCAAGTTTGTCAGGGGTCCAGCCAAGCCAACCAGAGCCGCGCCCCATTCGTCGAATTTTAACCGGTCCGGATTAAACGGCACTGGTTTGGCGGCTAGAATTGGCGGCGCGTGGAGGATGATCATGACCATTGGCAATAATATCGTTGTAAGAACGTCAATGTGCGCTAGAGGATTGAGAGTTAAGCGCCCCTCGCGGTGTGCCGTGTCATCGCCCAGCCAATGGGCCACGAAACCATGCATAGCTTCGTGCACGGTTAAGCCCACCACTAATGACACCAAAACAACCAATAAGTTAAGCGGTGATAGATCTGTCAGCATTGTATCTAGTATACCAGTTGACGAAAAGGGTTAAATTCGCTACAATTAACACCTATGCAAAAGTGTGAACTCACCGGTAAAGGCAAACAATACGGCAGCAATGTCAGTTTTTCGCAGCGCCATACCAAAAAAGTCTGGAAGCCTAATCTTCAGAAGAAGACTTTGGTTATTGATGGCAAAAAGGTGCAAATGAAACTCAGCACCCAGGCTATTCGCACTCTTAAGAAAAAGGGCCTCCTGACCGCCACCGGAACCACCCCTTCTCCTTCTACCTCTAGCAAATAACCGGGTTTAGGATTTTTCTAGGAGAACTAGCTGGGTTACATCTGTTAATTCGCCAGGCTTGATACGCAGTTTAGATACGGTTTCTTTAGGCTCCATGCCCAATTCTTTGAGGGCGTTAGCCAAATCCTGCTGGGGTACCGGGAAATTGAAAGCTTTGTCAGCGTAATGGCTTGGGATTACCAGCTTTGGCTCGATGGCTTTAATCAGTTTAAGCGCGCCAACTGGATCAACTGTGTAGCCGTTGCCGCCAACCGGCACTACCATTACATCTACGATTCCAATCGCTTCTAGCTGGTCTTCGTCCAGTTCAGGATAGATATGACCAGTGAAAAGTACGCTTTGGTCACCAACAATCAGCTTGAACATGGTAGCGTTACGGGTCTTTTCCTCGTCAACATGGGCCCGGGCTGGAATGCCGATTACTGAAATATCAGACACTTCGTACTCGCCGGGGCTATCAAAAGCTAGCCGGGCTTTAACTTCACCCTGGTGCGGGCCAGTAAATAGAGCCACGTCATCTGGCTTAGTAATGCTTTTGGCGCCAAGTCCGGCCAAGTTGTCGTCAATAACAATCCGGGCGCCTTTATAGGTTAAACCGACGCAATTAGCGCCATAAAACTGTAGATCCATTTATTCCTTTTCCTCTGTTGTTTCTGCTTCTTTTTCAATTTCTGATAACAAATTATAATTGTCTACTACTACCTGCTTTTTGGATTGGGCAATAGCCGTGGCAAAACGGTCACGGATCTGCTGGCGGTACTGGAAGTCTGGCAGGCTCATTACCGAATAGCGGATTGTTTTGTTCTCTTTGGCCTCGAGCTCGTCCACGTACTTCTGCAAGGCGTTCGTATTGACCTCGCCAACCACTAGTAAATCGACTCCGGCAGTCTCGTCACGGGTAAACTGGCCGGTGTAAACCACCAAATCAACCTGGCCAACCGCTTTGAACTCGGAATCGGCTGATTCCTCGGCCGTGTCAGTGTCACCAGCCTTTTTGGTCTTTTTAACGCCACCGCCAAAAATCTCACGCAGCGGATCGTAATATTCGAATTTTTGGTTAACTTCATAATAAAGCTTGTTGTTATTGCTATCCGATTTGATGATACCAATGCTTAATAAATTGCTGAGTTCGCGGCGGACCGAGTTGATCTGCTCGTCAATTTTGCGGGTAATCTCACGTACGTAAAAAGAGCGGTTCGGATTGCTATAGAACAGCTGTAATAATTTGACGCGGGTTTTTGACCCAAAGAGTTGCTCAACCATGTTTCAAGTGTAGCAAACATTGGTTCAATAGTGAAGATCAGGCATTTAAAAACGTTGTGGTCAAGTCTACGACTTCATTCCAATTAACGGGGGTGGTTAACCAGTGAATACCTTTATTCCGCTTGAACCAGGTGCGTTGGCGTTTAGCCAGGTCTAAGCTGGCTTTTATGATCTTCTGGCGTACCTCTTCGTGGCTGGCAGTACCCAAAAAGTGGTCTCTCCATTGGGCGTAGCCAACGCCCTTGAGAGCCTCGCAATCCCAGCCATATTGTTCGGCTAAAGTACCAGCTTCCGCCTCCAAACCGTCAGCCAGCATGGCCACTACTCGATCCGTAATTCGTTGTTCAAGCACAGCCTTATCAGTCTTTAAGCCAAAGACTAATGTGTTCGACCGGATTGCCTGTTTGGTTGGCACCGCGCCATTAGTCTCCAATAAACGAATCAATCGCCGTTTGTTACGCGTATCCACTGAACCTAGCTCAATGCCCTGCTTGGCGATTTGCTGCAGCAATTCGTCTATTGAAAGCTGGTTCAATTCCTCGCGATCGCCGCGGTCGCCAGCTGGCAGGAATCCATAATCATAAAGCACGCCGTCTATATATAGGCCGGTGCCGCCCACCATGATTGGCAGTTTGCCCCGGGATGAGATGTCCAAGATAGCTTCTTGGGCTAATTTCTTGAAGACCGCCGCCGTGAAATCCTCGTCTGGACCAACTACGTCTAATAAATGGTGCGGTACCAGGGCTTGGTCGGCGGCGCTGGGTTTGGCGGTGCCAACATCCACGCCCCGGCGCACTGTCCAGCTATCAGCACAGATGATTTCGCCATTAAATTGTTGTGCTAGACGCAACGATAAACTCGATTTACCAGAGGCGGTTTCGCCAACTAGGCAGACGAGCGGCGGATTCTTTGAATTAACCATTTAACTCCAATATACAGGCAAATTATGATAATCGAGGTCAGTAAAACCTTTTCCGTGATGTTCACCAACGTATAGGCTGACTGGTTAACTACCGGGCACTTGTCTGGCGTTGCCAAAGGTGCCAGCTTGGGATCAGACACGGTCTGGGCGCACAAAGATTTACCTCCAGTATATGGCGCCAGCTGCTTAATAACCTGGTTATGAAAGATTCTGAGCGGCACGAAAGCCACTACGAGTACGAATAGTATGCCTAAGCCGAATCGGCGGCGCCTGGTTGCCATACTAGCGATTGTACATCAACCTGGTAATCGTCCGAAACCGTGAAGCCCTCAGCTTCCAGGACTTGTTTGTGGCCGGACCGGCCGCCCGGATAGCCAGCCGCCAGGCCACCCTGCTTATTTACAACGCGCTGCCACGGCAAATCCGGATCGCCAAAATGAGCGATTCCACCTACAATCCGAGCCGCCCGGGCATTGCCGCACAACGCCGCGATCTGCCCATAAGTCATCACCCGCCCCCGTGGAATCTGGGCAACTAATGCCTCGACCCGCTGCCTAAAACCAGCCTCAATTTCTTCCATTAAAATACTCCAGGACAGCTGGCCATTTCTCACAACGAGTAACAAGCTCTGGTAGCTCATTGGCCTGATTCCAGGGATAGTTGCCATGCAGGACACCAGCTATGCCAACTTCGGCGCACTCGCTAACATGACCAAGCGAATCATCAATCAAGGCTACAGCCCCAATCTCTCGGCAAATATCGATTTTCTTCAGTGGCTTTTCCATAGCTGGGCTGTAATCAATAAAGGTAGCTCCAGCAAAAATATCACCGTAATGCCTAGAGATCCACTTTTTTGTAGATGCCTCGAACCTGGGACTTCGGGCAGTTACCAGCGCCAGGTCATAATCCTCAGATAAGTCTAAGATTGCCTCCTGGGATGCTTCTAAAGGCTCAATATGATCATGACTAAGACCGCTGAACTCGTACACCCGGCTAACCGCTTCTTCCATGGTTATACCAAAGTCATGCTGGAAATGATAAGTTTTAATGTCCTTCAAGGCTGTTCTAGTGCCATATTCCCGATTATGAAACTCGGTAAAGTTCACCGCGAACGGAAAAAGCACTTCATCAATATCAACCGCGATTGTCTCTCTAGCCATAATTACATATTATAACAGATTACAGCGAGGTTTTTAAGACGCGCGACTTGGCTTCATTAACCACAGTTCCCAAGAATTCATCCAGCCCAATCGAGCGATCACCCTCTTTAACAACCATGTCTTTGCGAATCCGCGGCACCACTTCCCTGCCGGAAATCTCTTTTTCGCCGATGACGAGAGTGTAGGGGACTTTGGCCATCTCTGAGGCTCGGATCTTTTTGCCAACAGACTCGTTCGAATTATCAACTGTCAGACGAAGACCAAGCTTCTTGGCCTGTTCTAAAACTTCATTAGCAAACCCAACTGTAGAATCCTCTTGATTAACCGTCAACAAGCGAACTTGCTCCGGCGCCACCCAAACCGGAAACCGGCCAGCCGTATGCTCAATATAAACAGATAGAAACCGCTCAATTGAGCCCATCAAGGCGCAGTGGATCATGACTGGCTGCTGCTTGCTGCCGTCCTCGGCGGTGTACTCCAGGTTAAACCGCTCCGGCTGCACAAAGTCCAGCTGGACCGTCGCCACCTGGTGTTCGCGGCCAATCGCGTCCGTAGCCATAAAGTCTATCTTAGGGCCGTAGAAAGCGGCTTCGCCGTCTTCCTCAAAGTATTCAATATCATTGGCAATAACAGCGCTCTTAAGCTGTTGCTGGGCGCTTTGCCACAATTCTGGTGATCCTAAGTAGGCGTCGCCATCATCACGGTAGCTAAGACGCACCCGCAGCGGCATATCAACCGTGGCATAAAGCTCGTGGGCTGCCGCTAACAGATTATTAATCTCTGGTTCAATCTGGTCCTGGCGGCAAAATACGTGACTATCGTCCTGGGTTAGTGATCGGACGCGGTTAAGGCCGCCCAGTTCGCCAGTCTTCTCATCCCGGTAATCAGTGGTGGTTTCCAGATAACGAACCGGCAAGTCACGATAGCTGCGCGGCTGGAAAGCGTAAATCCGGGTATGATGCGGGCAATTCATGGGCTTCAGCACTAATTCGTCACTAGTTTCCTGGCTCTTCACCAAGAACAACTCGTCGCCGAACTTTTCCCAGTGGCCGCTGGCTTCATATAAAGCTTTCTTAGTGATGTGCGGTGTCCAAACTTTCTCAAAACCGTAGTTTTGACGAAGTTGGTTGGAGAACGCCGTGAACTCCTCACGCAGCACGGTACCGCGCGGCGTGAACATTGGCAAGCCGGATCCCACCAGGTCAGAAAATAGGAATAGATCCAATTCCTTGCCCAATTTGCGGTGATCGCGCTTCTTGGCCTCCTCCAGCATGTCTAGGTGCTTGCGTAACTCCTTAGGCGTGGCAAAAGCCAGCCCATATAGGCGTTGCATCTGCGGCTTGGTCTCGTCATTGAGCCAGTAGGCACCGGCCACCCTGTGTAGTTTGAAGGCCCCAACCTGGCCGGTAGACTCAACATGGCCGCCCCTACACAGGTCCGTAAAGTCCCCATTAGAGTAAAAGGAAACCTCGGTTTCGCCATCAGCTTGCAGTCGTTCGATTATTTCCCTCTTATAAGGCTGCTTATTTTCCCCGGCCCATTTAACCGCCTCGTCAATTGAGCGTTTTTCACCTGTAAATGGCTGATTTTCTTTAACGATCTTGGCCATTTCGGCCTCAATCTTGGCAAAGTCATCTTCGGATATGGTGGTGTCGCCTAGATCAATATTGTAATAAAAGCCATCGTCCGTAGCTGGGCCATCACCAAATTTGGCCTCTGGCCAGAGGTGTTGGACCGCCGCCGCCAAGACATGCGCCAAGGAGTGCCGCATAGATTGTAAGTCGTTATTTTGCTCCGCCATCTTGCTTACAATCATAGCATTCCCCTGTTAAACAAAAAAGGATTGAATGACCTCGCAGTACATTCAATCCTTAGTCGACAGTAATGTCGAGACAAAACAATCTCGGCAAAACTTCACCTGTAACGAGTATCATAGCAGGGTTAGTATTATACGGCTAGCCTATTTATGCTGTAATTACGACATTATTTGTGGGGATAACTTAATTAAAATTTAATATCATGGCTGACGTTAGCCGGACAGATCTTGCTTATGGCGCCATTTTCCTGTACTTTATAATCTGTTACTAAAGGGTTAGACGGGGGCGATTAGCTCATTTGGCTAGAGCGCCGCATTGACGTTGCGGAGGTGATAGGTTCGAATCCTATATCGCCCACCACTTATCATTCCACCCCTGTTATCAACATTCGCATCGTACCCCCTAGGCTTGACCCGGACCTAAATCTTTGATAGGATTGATCGGTTAATCGAGGAACTTATAGGTATTCGTAAATCCAGCGCTTTAGACGCATTTCAGTTGTTCTATGAAGAATTAATCTCTTCCAACCCAGAGCAAAATCGTATCCGCCGCATCCGAACCACTGCCATAGCCAAGTAGGCTAACAGGGGTAAAAATGGCAAAAACCCGGGCAAGACCTAGTCTTCCCGGGATTATTAATATCAGGGCCCTTTTATCATCTTATCCACGTTTTGAGACACGTTATCCACTGGCATTTTTAATAGCGATATGACAATATGTTGACATGGTTTGTGCACAATGTGGGTCTGATACCCAAGTTATTAATTCCCGTCATCAGAGGCGAAGCAATCAGGTTTGGCGGCGGCGCCAGTGCCTTAGCTGCCACCTAGTCTTCACAACTGAAGAACAGGTCGATTATAGCGGCCTATGGCGGGTTGCCAGCTCCAAGGCCAGCCTTAGGCCATTTTCCCGTGATAAGCTGCTCCTGAGCCTCTACAAGAGCTGTGAACACCGCAAAACCGCCCTGGCAGACGCTTCAGCCCTGGCAGATACCGTTATTAAGAAGTTATCGGACCAAGTTACAGATGGCGTGGTTCAAAAGCAGTCAATCGTACAGGTGTCTTTAGTTGCCCTTAGACGCTTTGATAGCGTTGCCAGTACTCATTACCTGGCTTTTCATACTTGAACTGCCTATTTTCCAGGTGGCCGTACTGCCGCCGTTTAAGAGCTGCTTAATTACATTCACCGGTAGGAAAGCCGTATTCCAGGTACCAGGAGCGCGATTGCCTGGATCAAAAACGTCATAATAACTGATTTGCTTGCCTCCAGCGCAATAAACAATCAACATAGCCTGTTTATTGTTAGCGATTTGATTTGGGGCGTTCGGAGAGTTACCGTACTCTGTGCCAAAGAACTTCATACCTTTCTTGGCAGCAACTTTGACCAGTAAGGGTACGGCGTTAATCTCGCCTCCGTAAAGATGGCCGGCATAGTCGTCCCCGGGCAATTTATTAACCGAGTCCGTTTCCCATTTCAAGCTGGATTTAGTGGAAGCGACCTCGCCAACCAGTATTTCGGCATTGGGTTTAGCCTTTAGAATCCCGGCCCGCCCGGCTAGATACATTGCCTTGTACTTCTTAAAGCTTTGGGATTTTGAGAACGCGGGGTAATTAGGTTCGTTACCAATTGAATAACGGTCAACATCGAGTCCAGGAGTTGCTGCTACGGCCTGCGCCCACTTACGCATTCGTTTTGGGTTTTGGTTTATATAGTTAAGGAGTGATTTTTTAGCTCCATCAGTCCATTTTGGAGTTGGCATAAGGGTAAGTTGTACTTTGTTGTAGCCATTGGCCTTAGCCTCACGCGCCGTGTCTACTGTCTCCGTAGGGCCGTACCTTTGCCATTCGTCAAATGATACGGTCATTCTTAAAGTGGTGGCGCCTAGTAAGCGGTTGGCCAGACCTAAAAGCGGTCCACGCGGTCCATATCTCTGTTGCTCGAAGGCCGGCTTGTCTTGGACGGAAACTTCGAATTCAGGATCAGGATTACAACTAGCTGGTTTGCTTCGTATTGGAGTGTTCGGCCCGTTAAGTGTCTTGGAAGAGGTCTTATCTTTCTTAGAAGGCGGCGCGTATTTTAACTGCCAATCGCCTGCGCCAACCTTTTGGTCCGTGCTAGTGGTAGCCGTGATAGATAGCTGTGGTGCTAGTGTGTCAGCAGACTGTTTTTTGTCAGTTTTTGGTTCGCCAAAGGCCAGAATGACACTATGGTTCCCTACGACCGAGTTAGCTTCCTGGACAGACCCGATACGAGGCATGGTAGGCGTGCTTCGCGCGTTAAAATTGAGTGTCTTGACGTTTATTGGAGCCTCGACTCCGCCTGTAGGAGAGTCATAGCAGGGCTTGGCCTTAAAGTTAAAGCTAGCGGCCCGGCCAGCCTGGACACGCTCCGGTCCTTTGACAGCCAGGATTACCCGGTTATCCGGAGTGCATTTTTGAGGCTTAACAGGTTCCAATTCATGAAATTTTGCTGGGCTTTTATCTTTAGCGGGGGCAACCGGGACGGCTGGGCCGAGGCTTGCGGCAATTGTTGCTAAAGTTGCGAGTACGCCTCCTACAACAGCTAGCCTATGGTCAAGAATGGTTTCGCGCGCATTAAGCAGCGCATCGCCATTAGATGGTGGTGAGATTGGCACTTCCGTGAGGTCTGGCGCTTGTTCTAGGCCAGATAATTCTTTGAATTTTTCCACGTGACTCCTGATACTCGCATAATTTAAACAATTAAGTTCTATATTTGCAAGGTCAATCTTATTGTAAAATTTGCTTACGCTTTTTTGCGGAGGTGGCGGCTGAACCAGCCTCGCTGCGTAAAGGTGGGGTCGGCTTCCGTGGAAAGAGTTTTGCCCTCGGCGGTACGGACGGCTTTTTCGGTAACGTCAAACTTGGATATGTACTGCTTGAACATTAACCGGGTTTGCGAGTTAAAGGCGGCCAGTGAGCCAAAACCAATACTAGTTATTGGCAATAGAAACCATTGGAGCAGCATTAAAACCGAGCGGTGGCGCTTGTGACGGGCCGGCCGTGGCGGCAATGTCACCAGGCAAACGTAAATAATTACTAACAGACTCAGGATACCTATCCGCTGGACGCGGCTAACTATCAGCGGCAGCTCGTTGGCCGCTAAGTTTTGATCATGGAAGAAAGCTGGGACAAAGCCAATGTACCAGACTAGGATCGCGCCGGTGGCCCAGTTAACGTGATCCCAGAGAGTTCGCATCAACTTGGCAAAAACATCGGCCTTGGGCAGCTTATTTTTATGCCAGAAGCCCTTGTCGGCAATGTAAGCAATTGCCGAGGCGCCGTATGTCCAGCGCCGCAGCTGCAAAAACTGGGCTTTAATGGTTTTCATATAACCATCGGCCAGTACGGCGTCTTGGTAAATTGGAATGCTGAAGGGGTAAACCCGGTAATCGCCGTCAAAATGAAAATAGGAACGCCAGAACTGGTGGCCGTCCTCCACTATGGTACGGGTGCTCCAGAAATCCATGTCGATTAATGATTGCATCGGCTGGGCATGCGCCGAAAAGTTGCGGCTCAAGTGCGGCCGCTGGGTTGTCACGATGTAGAACAAGTTATTACCGGTGGCGATAACACGCATTAGCGTAGGCGCGTCCCAAATGTTATTGGTGTACATGGCTAGCGGCTGGTAAGAGGCTTTTAGCGGTTCTGGCACCACGCAGTACAGATAACTTAGCGCCGCAAAGTAGCGCTTGTCCGGGCGGTTATCAGAATCCAGCGTAGTTACCAGTACTTTGGCGGGATCAATTGATTCTTGCTTCAAATATTTTTGCAGCTGCCGGGCAGCGTAAGTGATGTTACCGCCTTTGCCAATGACTTCTCCAGGCATATTAGCTGGATGTTTAACGGCCATGGTGTGTTTAAACTTATGGCCGTAGAGTCCGAGTAATTCCATGACCCGGTCTTCGGCCGGCTTACCAGCCCGGCCCTCATAGGCCATCACCAAGATCATTTGCTTGGGGTCATAATCGGAATCTAATACGGCCTGGATGGTTGGCTCAAGTACTTCCCGGCCCTCGTTAACAGTAGCGACAATCACGGCGTGGACTAGCTGGCTAGGCTTTGTATCATGGGATCTGATATGTAACCGTTCCAGGTTTTTTAGGTGCCATTTTGGCCGGACAATTTTTTTGCCAACTTGCTGGCCAGCCTCAATATCGGCCGCCAGGCCATTCCAATCGAGCTTCATGTGCTTCTTCATGGTCCGGTGGCCAATCAGCGCCCGGGACGAGTAGGCGATTGAGCGGGCAAAGAAAATTATCAGGTAAAGCAGAATGAAAAATACTGCCGTCGTGACATTAATGAAAGTCACGACCAGCGGCAAAAGCAGCAATGACCAGCTTAGTAGCCCCGGTAAAATCTCAAAAAACCTGTAATGGCCTTTGCGGTCCTTTTCGAAGGGTATTTCTAAGTCAGTCACCGCCTGGCCAGCCCTAGCGCAGCACTAGCAGCGCGTTACTAATAATAATCGTGAGCAATAGCAGTAAAATTCCCAGCGACAGGATGGCAATCGCCAGTTGGCGGTGGATTTGATAGGCCTTCATGCTCAGCACCACGTTAATGCCCAGAACTAGCAGCGCGAAAGCCACAAAACTTAATAACTCTGTCACGCTGCCGGTCTTAAAAGCGTTAATTCCCAGATCAGCCCGGTATTGGACTATATAACCAGTACCATGGCTGGTGCTAAGCCTGAGCAAAATAAAAATGCTGCCAGCTACCGCCAAAAATATATTGGTGCTCAGTAGCAGAAGCACTAAATGATCATGGAAATACTTCTTTGGAATTGTCATACGTTAGCTCATATTGTACACGTTCTAACAGAGAAACGGTAGTGGGTTGGAGCCACCTATCGGAATCGAACCGATGACCTCCGCTTTACGAAAGCGGCGCTCTAGCCAACTGAGCTAAGGTGGCGGATCGCCCTATTATATCAAGACCGCTTCTTGAGCGGCTGGGTCTGGGCAGCAATGCCAATCGCCACGGCTACCACCACGGCGTTTTTAATAATGTACTGGCCCTCTAAAGTTGGCACCAGGAAAGATTGCCAAGTATATTCTGGCACTATTAACAGGGGCGAACAAACAATTAACATGTGCAGTAGCAACAGTGGAATTACGATTCTAGTGGCCTTTGGAAACAGAAATAACACGCCGATTACGCACTCCATCAGCGCCAAAATAATAAACAGCGTATGGAAATATTGCGCGCCCACGGTTTGGTCAATTAGCGCCTTAGCCAGCGGGCTAGCCGGGCTCAGATCCAGCAGTTTTATCATCCCGAACCAGAAGAAAATCAAAAAGATCGCTCCCCTGGCCACTGGAATAAAACTCCGGCGGAAGAAAGCGATCAGTTTGAGATCAAGACTTTGGTAATTAATTCGTTTTGCCATAAGCACTACGAATTATACGCTAAAGCCTGTTTACATTGGCAAGGCTTCGTAGACCTGGACAGCGCCGCTTGGCGAGTGGTCTAGCAGCGGGCAGCTTTTGGCTAATTCCTGAGCCTCTGCTTGGCTGTCAGCTTTGACGATGCTGTAGCCAGTAGCTGGAGTGCCTGCCACATCCATAACACCTGACTTGGTGACCACTTGGCCGCCATCATTAAAGGGGTTGCCGCCATCAACTAACTTGTCGCCAAGCTGTCCGAACCAAGCGCCCCAGGCCGCTCTAACTTCTTCCATGGGAAGATTACCGGTGTCGCCACCATTGCTATATATGAATACAAAGTTTGACATAATTGTATTCCCTTCTGCCCGTCTCCGAGCGATTAATTACTTTCATAAACGATTATTCAGTCATCCTAGCAATGTAATTGCTTAGTGATTCTTTATCATTGCCCCACTGGACGTTGTACCGGTTCATCCAAGCCTGGGCCATACCGAAGGTTTGCTTGTTCAGCGCCACAAAGTTGGTCCGGCCAGACTTGCGGCGCGCTATTAATCTGGCCTCTTCGAGGATTCTAATATGTTTATGCATCATAGGCAGCGATAACTTCTGCTCCTTTGCCAGCTGCCCTACCGTGGCTGGCCGGAAAGATAAAGTATGAAGCATCCCGCGGCGCTTCTTATGCGCCAAGGCTTCAAAGATCTTGTCCAACTTGGGTGAGTTATTCGCTACAGTCATAATAGTTAACCTCAAGGTTAACTATAGCGACCTAGTGAAAACTTGTCAACGAATAAACCACTCCTGTTTAAGTGGCAGAAACCGCGCCGGTAACTAGCAAGAGAATTACGCCAATACCTAGAGCCACGCGGTAAATTATGAACGCGCCAAAGCCATGCTTGGAAATGTATTTAAGCAGCCAGGCGATTGAGGCATAACCAACAATAAAGCTCGTTATAGTGGCCACGATTGTAGGACCCCAGCCCACGCCTTGCGAGATTTGATCGGCCTTGGTGACTGTTTCCAATAAAGCGGCTGCCAATAACGCCGGGATGGCTAAAAAGAAGGACAAGCGAGTAGCGGCTGTACGGTCAAAGCCTCGGAACAATCCAGCTGCTATGGTGGCGCCTGACCGGGAAACGCCCGGAATCAGCGCTAAACATTGGGTAACGCCAATCGCTAAGGTGTCACGCCAATTAGCCGCCTTCTCAGGGCGATTTTGCTTGGCAGTTCTGTCTGCTAGCCACATAAATCCACTCCAGATAATAAGTCCAGCCGCAACAATCCATAAACTGCGCACGCCGGTTTCTATCTTATCTTTAAACGCCAGCCCAACCACGGCAATTGGAATCGAGCCAAGGATAACTGCCCAGCCTAACCGATAATCATAATTACGCTTATCAGACGCGAATAACCCGCCAAGCCACGCGGTAACAATTCGCGAAATATCCTTACGAAAATAGATTATGGCCGCGGCAATCGTGCCGAACTGGATAATTGCCGTGAAAGCAACAATGTCAGGATCGCCAATTGAATTACCAAATAGTTTTTCGGCGATTGTCAGGTGGCCAGTGCTGGAAATCGGCAGGAACTCAGTAATTCCTTCAATGATTCCCAATATGATCGCTTCTAATATACCCATTCAGAAAATTATACCTGAAATATGCCCGATCTAACTATCGATTGTGGTGGGATCTTTTGTATGGATCGAGAACTTCGTGAGCCTGACTGGTAAGCTTAAGGCCTTCGCCGTTATCAGTTACATAGCCAGCCTTTTTAACTCTTTTGATCAAATCCTTTACATCAGTCTTATTAAACTTTCGGTCTGCTTTATTGATCCCTTTGTTTAATAGGTTAGTTATGAAATCAATTTTATCTTTTTCGGTCTTAGCAAAGCCACTAGACTGACCCAATCCAAGCAACAATTTATGGGCCGGATCTTCAATCGCGACAAATATTCTGGCGGGCATGGAGGCGGACACTAATTTATCATCCAGCATAAACTGAAATGTCATGTTTTTGTTCTTAGCCATTGACGGTCTTTTTCTTTCGGCAATTCGCGTATCTTGGGATTCAATCGCATCAAGTGCTTGCTTCTGGAGCTTTGCGTCAACATTTTCGTGGATGGCCAGCCTGCCAAGCACACGACTAGTAACATATTCTTTGGACTCAGCCTGTTCCAAAATAGCCCGTGGATTGGCGCTAATGGACTCTATGAATTTACCTCCTGAGGAGTGTTTCGTGAGCATACCGGCTTTTTCTAAGCCTCTTACCATATTGGATCCGTGCTGAGGCTCAGTATCAATTTTCCTTGCCAGAGCACTAATTGTTCCCTGAAATGTCAGGTCAGCTTCATCAATCACGCCCAAAATGGCCGCCTCGAACCTCTGATGAGTTGGCCTGAGGGCTAGATCGGGCTGGAGTGGCCATTCGATTGGCTCTTTGGGTATCTCAATGCTCTCCCTAATAACGGGATCAATGTCCGGATCTGTCATTCAAGTATAATAAAACAAGTCGACAATTCTGTCAAAATCTGGCGGGCCGTAGTAGAACAAGTGTGGAACTACTTTGCTTGCAATGAGTCTATAAGGCCCTCGATTGCCAAAAGTCTAGCATCATCAAACTCAGACCCCAAATCAAGCCGCATAGCACGAATTGAGCCAGCCTCTATGTGTCCGGCCATAGTTAATACTGCCCTTGCTGTTTCGGGATCTCCGTTCCAGCTTTCAGGCAACCCTTCATGATTTTCATCCATCATTCTAGCTGTAACAAGCGTCACAGCACCGATGTTAGCTTGGGCAGAAACCAAAGTACCCCAAGGAGCTCTGTCACCGTTTTCATCAATAATCTCCGCCAGAAGCGTCTTTATTGAATGATGCGGATAGCCTTGACCCTCTAAATATGAACTTATTGCTAGGCCCGATTCGTTAATATAGGGCCGTTCTTGTGCTGAAGATATTCGTTCTGACATAAGGACACATTAGCATATAAATAGAGATATGTCAATTATTGGCGGGCCCGACCGGATTCGAACCGGCGATCTCCTCCGTGACAGGGAGGCGTGATAGGCCTCTTCACTACGAGCCCATACCTATCGTTTTCTAACTTTTGTCAGTGCAACAGGGGTAATCATAGCAATTCGACCGCTAAAAAGCAAGGTTGCTAGATTTTTATGTACTGGTGGCCAGGCTGTTTGGCCTGGAGTGACTGGACGTAAACCGTGACTTCGGGCAAGTTGAACTGAATATGCGCGGCGTGGACACCGCTAGGGTTAGCATCTACAACTTTCAATATATCCAAGGTGTAGCCACTATTAATGACGCCCGAAGTCTGGCCAGGCTTAAGCTTGGCTAGCTCAGCCGTAAGAGCTGGCGGTAATTCGCGGGTGTTAGCAGTCAGCGCGTTCGGATATGCCCCGCCCGTGGCCTTAGTATTAGGGTCTTCTGAAATTTGACCAGCTAAAGTGGCGAAGTCTGTCCCGCCCTGCAATTGCTTAAGAGCGCTCTGGGCTTTGGCGTTAGTTTGCGTTGATAACTTAGCGACTACGGCCTGTTGCAGCATCTGTTGTTTAAGTTCCCGCTTGAAGTCAGACTCGTTCCAACCCCAGAATTCGTTCAGAACGTCTTTAAAGACACGGTCGTTGCTACCTAGGCGGTTCTGCGACCGGACAAGCGCCAACTGCTCGTCTACCTGCTTATTGCTGACGCTGACACCATTCTCGGCCGCCAATTGCTTAACGTAAGCGTCCTGGACAACTTGGCTAAGAGCCTGCTCTTTTAGTCTCTGCAGCTGGACCTTACCATCTTTAGTAGAAAAGTCAGCTTGTTGCTGGGTTTGGTAATAATGCATGTTGCGGCGAAGTTCGAACAAGTACGATTCGTAACTTACCCAATTGTTACCAGCCTTGGCTACCGGGAATGGAATGATCCGGGTCACGTCATATATAAAGCTGCCAGTATTTTGGAATTTATAGAGGCCGAGGCCAACAATCGTAAAGAAACTAACCAGAACTAAGACTAGAATGCCCAAAGAGATTTTAACCACGCTGTGCTTGGAATGCTCCAACGGGTAGATGTATTTACGGGCGCTGGACAGGACTTCCTCGCGGTGTTCGCCCACGGTCTCATTGGTAATCCGCGGCACGTTACTGAGGGCGTCACTAAACTTCTCTTCCGTGGATTTAGTCTTTTTAAATGGGACTTTTACCTTGGGTTTGGAGAGTTTAGGCTTCTTCAGCTTCGGTTTCTTGGGTATTTTCATGTACTTTGCTGCTCGATTTAGGGCTCGGGCTGGCCGGGTATGAAGAGGTGTTAATACCTTCTTCGCGCAGAATACTTAGGATCTTTTTCTGGATCTGGGCCGGATGATGCACATTGTGAATCGTCATGTCCCCCACGTATGTCTGCATCTTTATTGTACCAAATCCGAGCAGGGTTTCCTGCAGGCCGGAGACTTCGTAATTGACGGATTGGATTTGCGCCAGGCCAATATCGGCCACGGCCCGGTGGAATAACCGTTTTTGGGTGATTTGGATAAACCTTTGGTCAGTTAATATGAAAACGCTGAAATGCCAGCTGATCCAGCTGGGCGCGAAGACAATTAGTCCTAAGAGACAGCCAGCCGCCAGGCCGCCAAAAAAGGCGCCAAAACCTAGGTTAGGCCAGATAGCCGCGGGGATTACGCCTATTAAAGGCCCTAGCAGGCCTAAAACCAGCCCCACGCGCATAACTATGGGATGTTTCCTGAAGACATACAGTACTTCTTCGTCGTCAAACTGGTCTTCGAAGTATTTCTCAGGTTTTTGTTGTTCTTCGGCTTCAGCCATAAGCATATTTTACCAGTAATCGGGCTTGATGGTATCCCCACTGCGATTCGAACACAGATCTGCTCCTTAGGACGGAGTTATTCTATCCATTGAACTATGGGGACCTGACTAGATTGTAGCAGTTAGGCGCGTTCGTTGTCTTCGTAGATGTGGACGTACTCGGATTTGTCGTAACCGAACAATTCTTCTGGTTTGAAGAAGTTGTCTACCTCGGCTTGGCCGCTTTGCTTGGAATCTGAAGCGTGAATTAGGTTCCGGCCGGTGCCAATTGCCAAATCACCCCTGATAGAGCCAGGATCGGCCTCACGCGGGTTGGTAGCGCCAACTAGCGTTCTGACTGAACCTACGCATTGGTAGCCTTCCCAGGCCATTAGTACTACTGGCGAACTTTTCATGAATTTTTCCAGGCCTTCGTAAAAGCCTTTTTCTACGTGCTCGGCGTAGTGGGTTCTTAGGATAGCTTCGTCCAGGCCCGCCATTTTCAGGCCAATCAGCTTGAGGCCTTTGCTCTCTAAGCGTTTGATAATTTCGCCGATTAGTCCGCGCTGGACAGCGTCTGGTTTAGCGATGATGAGGGTTCGTTCCATAGGTGTTTCCTGTTTAGTCCTTACTAGTTTAACAGATTCGTTGTTACAATGAGGTTATGCTATTCGCAAAAGCAAAAACTGACTTTCTGGAATACCTGGAAATTGAACAGAACCGCTCCCAAAAGACCATCCAGAATTATGACCATTACCTGACTAGATTGATTGATTTTGCCGGTGATATTAAAGTGAGCGACATTGATGCCGAGCTGATTCGTAAGTGGCGGTTGTGGCTGAACCGGTTAGGCACCAACACCTCTGACGAACTCGGCAAATCCACCCTGAATTACCACTTAATCGCTCTTCGAAGTTTTTTGAAATTCTGCGCCAAACGGGATATTCCCGCCCTGACAGCCGATAAAGTCGAGCTGGCCCGCACTACTCGCAAGCAAGTCACGTTTTTAAACGAAGAAGAGCTGGCCCGGATCTTTGAAGAACCGGACATGAACACATTGGCTGGCGCCCGCGACCGCGCCATACTAGAACTTTTATTCAGTTCCGGTTTACGCGTCAGTGAACTAACCGGCCTGGACCGGGACCACATCAATCTTAAGCGCCGGGAATTCATGGTCCGCGGCAAAGGCCAGAAAGACCGCCCAATCTTCATCAGCGAAGCCGCTGCCCACTGGGTCCAGAATTATCTTGATAAGCGCGAGGACACGGCCCAGCCCCTGTTTGTACGCTACAGTGGCACCAAACAAGTTGATCGCAGCGGCAATTTTAGCCGCTTAACGGCCCGCAGCGTCCAGCGGCTAGTTGCCCGCTACGCTTTGCTGGCTGGCATCACTAAACATGTCAGCCCGCACACACTGCGGCACTCGTTTGCCACGGACTTATTAATGAATGGAGCTGACATCCGTTCCGTCCAAGCTATGCTCGGCCATAGCAACATCGCCACCACCCAGATTTACACTCACGTCACCGATCCGCACCTAAAAAGCGTTCACGAAAAGTTTCACCGGAAGTAACTAAGGCAGCGTGGCGCAGTCGTTAGAGCCAGTCGTAGGCGTAAGCTGGTACTGTTTACAGATGCCGTAATCGGTGTGGTCATAGTTGTTTTTGGTAGGTATTCTTACCTGTATGCGTTTCAGCACGTCTTGGGCTTTGCCGGTGGAATCCACTACCGTCTGGGAGTTGGCAATATCAATCTGCGCGCCTGATACGCCATAGGCCTTAATTGTAACTAGCGTATTTTTGTAAATAGATCGCAAAGTAAGTAGATAGCTATTGTTATTATTTAAGTTTCTGATTTCAGCTTGGCAATCCCTATTAGTAGATGTTTTACAGTTTCCCGGAATAATATCACCACTGTTCTGGCCCGTGGCGTAATTAGACGTACCAGCCGTACCGCTGCCAGTATTCGGGTACAGGAACGCGGTGTATGTGCCACTAGTTAAAGCCGACCTGCTGATGCTGTCTATTGGTGTAACGCCAACTCTTAGAACACCGGTGGCAGCACCCCAATTAGTGGCAGTCCTAAACGTCCGGTCAGAAGTTGGCGAAATAAAGCTGTGTCCGCCGCTACTGTCTTGCCAGCCTATGGACAGCTTGTTGATTGCCACTGGTGCGCCAGTAATTGGGTCAGCGCCAGTAATTTCCGTGACCTTAGACTGTCCAACCGGTATAGACCCAAACTCAATAGCGCTTGGCGACTGGTCAATAGTTAGGCAAGTGTAGCTGGAGCCAGTTGAATCGCTAATATTATTATTGCTTAGATAAGACGCGCCCTTGCGGTCGGCATCAACGGAGTGAAGCGCGGCTGTTACGGGGTCACAGTAAGCTTTACTACCGTCATAACCCGCACTAAGCGCTTTGGCGGCGTCATTAATACCGCTCTCAGCCGCGTAATAAGCCTGGCTGCTTAACTGCCTGTCCAGGGCGTTGCGCTGCTCCTTGCGCATGAGCTGCGCGAATCCAACCGTTAAAAGACTCAACACTAGTATCATCACGAAGGCAATAACTATGGCCGCGAACCCGCCTTGGTCTTGGGCGAGCCTAGCATTAGCGTTTTTCATACTCATATTGTACCTTATTCCACTCTTCTTGATACCTGGGTGGTAAGTTCAGACGCAGCGCAGAACTGCGTGCCAGCGCCGCCTTTGCATGTAACGCTTCCTGTGGAGGGATTAATAGTCATAAGATCAATGTCACCATAAGACATCCAGACCTGAACGGTAAACACCCCGCTATTCGGCGGGTTTTCTACGATTGAAAACTTATTCAAACGGACGTTATCTGGCACCATTTCGTAACCTCCAACAGATCCTGGAGGTGTAGCCTGGGTAATGTCTAGAACTGTGCAAGGAAGAGCGCTATTAACTGTATCCCGCCATAGAACATGCTTGGTTGGCGGAGTGCCATCAGTGTCCTGGCCTAGTTTTTTACCAATAATGTAGCTAAACCTGGTGCTGCCAATACAGACCGAGTTAACGGTCATGCCACTAAACGTTTTTGCGGGAGGCATGCTTGGAGTCTGGCCACTAAATTGCAATGACGAGGCCACGTCATTTGCCACGCTACGCGTAGCATCTTGCAGATTGGCGGTATTTACTCCTTTGGTGTAAAGATTGCCGATCTGAATCATTACCACCGTGCCAATTACTAAAATCGTAGAAAAAACCGCTAGGGCTATCATTAGCTCTACAATCGTAAAGCCCTTCTCCCCCTTTAGTGAATTCGAATTTCTGAATAGCTTAATCATCATTTTTCATTTAGCTTATGCTTTGTCATCACTATTGTATCATCTCTAGTCACGGTGGGTTTGTGCTTGCTAAGGACCGAATTTATTAGGATCACCTTTTGGATAGTATTTACACTCAGGATGCGCGGGATCTTGTGTACAGGCATAATAAGGTGATGGAATCTGAATAAGCTGGGTATATGGAGGTACTGCTTGGCCCGATTTAGTATTTATAGTTAAGCTTACAAGATAAGTACCGGTTCCTGGGAAGTTAAAGGTGGGCGTGGCGTCATTGAAATTGCACGCGCCTGTATAGTTGGGCTGGTTTACTGTGCCGCTGCCGCCAGGTTGAGCCTTAAAAGTCCAGACACACCCTGCCACATCACCAGGATTGGCCTGCGCGTACGGTGACCTATTGTAAAAGTTCGTGGCGCTGTGTGGCGGGCCATACCATCCTGGCGTAGGGTCATCGTTGAATCCTCCAAAATCAAATGCCGCGGCACAGCTGGGACCGCAGCCGGCTTCCGCAGCCGGGCTATTAATAGCGGGGGTTAAGGCTTCTATTCTGTAGGCAATCTCTTCTTTTTGTCTGCCTAGGTTGCCGACTCCGTCCCAGCGGACTACAAAATCATAATAATTTTGGGGCGTACTAACATATTCAACGCTCAGGTAATAATAAGGCGACTGGAAGCAAGCCGTCGGGTAAGGCGCAACAGGTGTAGTAGTGGGACTGGCCGCCGCTAAGGGAGTCGCGGAAGTAGAGCTAAAACTACCGTTAAAGCCAGTAACTAGAGATCCTGAACTATCCATGCAAAAAGGCCCGCTAGCAGGTAGTGTCACGTTATTGTTAATCGCCTTTCTGACTAGTTCTATTTGGGACTTTATATAACTTAGCGCCTCTGAATGCTCCTGGGCGTTGCGGGCTTTTTGCAGGCTAGTATTAGCCGTGGCCGACGAGATTGAAAAAGCCAAGCTCAATACGGCCAATACGATCATAACCTCCACTATGGTGTCGCCCTTAGATCCAAGTCTTATAAAGCGTTTCATCAGCAACCTACCGCCGCGGCATCGGCATTATTGCCAATTTTTACGCTAGTAGTTAGTCTCTGGTTGCTAGTTCCGCCAATTGTAAGTTTTCCAAACTGGCCGCTGCCACTATCCACGCAAATGCCAATGTTTGGATTAGATATTTGGTTTGCGGGATTCGTTACCTGGGACTCAATATCCGTGACCATGCTAGTTTCACTTTCCCCAAGCACGCCCGGACCAGGTATTTTAACCACTATGACATTTTGAGATCCGGACTGTAATGATACGCCACTAGCATAAGTCCCAAAACTACTAAAAAAGCCAATCCCATTAATGGGGGCTCCGCTACTTGTAACTTTAGTGACTTTCTCGCTGCCAGAAAATATATTGTGCTCGGTGGTGTTAAACCCTATAACTTTAGGTTTCGCCTCGATAAAACTGGTTGGTATTCTATTTCCAGACGAGGGCACGTAATGCAGCCCGGCTATAGAATAAACGTTATACGCCCCTTCATTGCCACCGGTCACGCCAAACTGGATTACCTTACCCATGAATACGCAGTCCAAGTTTTCACCTTGCTTGCTAGAGCCAGCACTAATATTAAGATTACCGGCGACAGCCTTGCAATTGAAGTCCTGCCCTGACGGATAAAAACCATTGTCTACATCATCGATCACTCGCTGAACATCGGCGGCTATACTGTTCATACTTTGCCTGAATTGGGTCTTGGCCTGTTTACCATTAACAAAGCCAGCGGCTATCACGAACATTAGGCCTGATATAGCCATAAAAATCATAACTTCAAGTATGGTATACCCCTGTGATTCGGTGCCGCCGCGCATGCTAAAAGTATAGCATAAGCATTACCCTATAACGTCACTGGTAGAAAAGTCCGTTGATACCAAGTAATCATATCGCCGCCAAAGAGTACGACTATGATCGCCGCCGTGATCAAAAACGGTCCAAATGGAATAGTGCTATTGCGCTTCAAGCGATTCGTTGCCAACAAAGGCAAACTCACTAGCGAGCCTAGTAATGAGGCCAGAAAGATCAATAATATGGCCTTGGCTGGCGTACCGACAATTAAACCAAGTAGCCAGCCTAGTTTGACGTCGCCACCACCAATCCACTTACCTTTGGAGACTTGGAATAATACGTAAAACAGGCCGCCGCCAACAATTACAGCCAATATAACGTTTAAGAGGGCTTTAACGGGCGAATCAGCCACAACTACTGATACAAGGGCATAAAGTCCAGCTAATCCACTCAGCGGATACATTATACGGTTAGGTAGTAGTTTCCAGCGCAAGTCATAGACCAGTAAGGCCATTAGACCCACAATTAGGCCTAGCCAAATTATAAATAGTAAGACCTGTCCTCCGTTAATATCTTCTGGCCACAAGAGATAAGAAGCCGCAAACAGGCCGGCCGTAGCCAACTCTACCAATGGATACTGGGCAGATATGGATTTACGACAATAGCGGCACTTGCCTTTCAAGCCCAGCCAACTAATAACTGGCAATAAATCTTTAGCTGTCAGCTCGTGATGGCAGTTTGGACACATAGACCTGCCCTTACTAACTGAGAGTTTCTTTAGATACTTGGAATCTGGCTTTTTCTTACTTCCTTCTTTGGTCTGCTCGCGTACACGCCAAACCAAAGCGTTAACAAAACTCCCCAAAGCAAGTCCAAACACTACTAAAACAGCAATAATCATTAGCAATATACTACCACAACTAAAACAGGCTCCCTTAGGAGCCCGTTTTACGATTACCTAGCGTGCGTTTATGTTTCTTGGCACTGATCTATTTTGCCTGATGATGACTCAATAGTGTATAGGGCAACAACGTTCCTTGAAGAAGCGTTCGTGCCAACGGCATTTCCAGCGCTACATTTTGAAAAGCTTACAATTGTTATCTTATCTAGATCGTTCGGGTTAGTAGTATTGCCCGCGGTAGTTTTCTTTGTAAACGATACGTTAGCAGTAGCGTTGTCGTAGCTTGATAGCTTCGCGTCTTTTACAAAGCATGTGCCTGAGGTTCCGCTACAGCTAGCTGGTATGGCTCCAGCGTTATTGGATGCGTACTCGGACAGGCTGCCTAGTAGCGCTTGAACATCGTTCTTACGCTGTGTGTTGCGTGAGTTGCGTTGCAGGGCTGGTACGGCCAGGAACACAATTAATAGGATCAGTCCGGCAATTGCCAGGACTATCATGACTTCAATAATCGTGAAGCCCTTATTGTCAGTTTTCTTTAGTTTGTTGCGCATTGCAAGTGCCCCTTTGCGATGTAATTTATAGTACTTATGTTTAGATAATATCCTTGTGAAATCATAAAAGCAAGCTTTTTTTCAATCTACGGCCCCCCTGTAAAGCCAGATTGGTTAACCAGGCCGTAAATTGGCAGCAGAATCGCGGCTACGATTGTTATAGCAATAATGCCCATTATGATCATCATGACCGGCTCTATAATCGTACTTATGGCTTTGACCTCGTTATCGACTTCTTTCTCGTAATAATCGGCTACCTTGTCCAGCATTGTCTCTAAAGCGCCGGATTGTTCGCCAATCTGTAGCATGTTCGGAACCAGTACCAAGAAGTTAGGATCACCTTGGATGGCTTCTGATAGTGATTTACCACCCTTAACTTTTTCTATAGCCCTCTTTAAAGACGCTTGGATGTGAACGTTATCAACCGCGTCACCAGTAATCTCTAAAACGTGTATTAGAGGCACGCCGCTGGCTACTAAAGTGGTGCCAGTGCGGGCAAACCTGGCCATGTACATTTTCATGAATAAGCCGCTGATTGGCCAAGCCCGCATTTTAACCGTGTCTATAACGCTCCGGCCGCCCAGTGTACGTGCCCAGCGTGATCCAAAGAAAGCACCTATACCAGCTAATATTAGGATTAGCCACCAATATTTGGTGGTAAAGTGCGATACTCCAAGCAAAATCCTCGTGACTAGAGGTAATGACACGCCCTTTAAGCCCGAATAAATATCCTCTACCTGGGGCAAAACCTTAACTATCATAAACAAAACCACAAAGAACATGACCAAAAGCACGATCAATGGGTAAATCATGGCGCCGCGCACCTTGCTGATAATATCAGCGTCCTTTTCTTGCTGGTCCGCCAGGCGTTCTAAGCCTGTATCCAGTGTTCCAGAGGTTTCACTGGCCGCTACCAAGCTCACGTAAACCCGGTTAAAAACCTGGGGGTGTTTTGCTAAGGCGGCGTTAAAAGCCGTACCGGCCTCGACGTCACTAATAACCTGGTTAATAACGGCTTGGAACTTTTTATTAGTTGTCTGGCTGGCAACGCTACGAAGGCTCTGCACCAGGGGTAAACCAGCATTGATTAGCGTGGAGAGTTGGCGGCTGAATAAGACTTTGTCTTTGGTCTTTATGCGCCCAAAAAAGCCTGAACCGCCACCGCTGCTGCTTTTTTCTAATTTAATGCTAATCGGCGTTAGCCCCTGCTCTTTTATCAGTTTTGAGGCCGATTGCTCGTCATCAGCCTGGACCATGGCTTTGAATTTTTTGCCGGTTTTGGCGTTGCGGGCTTCGTATGTGAAGTTAAGCATTTTAGCCTCTCATTAGCCTGTCTAGTTCGTCAATATCAACCGCGAAGTTACGGGCTTCGTCGTAAGTAATCGAACCTTCGTGGATTAGCTGGACAAGCTGCTTATCCATTGATTGCATACCGAACTCCGAGCCGGTTTGAATGACAGCTTCAAGCTGGTGGGCCTTGCCTTCCCGGATAATGTTACGAACGGCTGGCGTGGCCACCAAAATCTCGGCGGCGGCGATCCGGCCGCCACCAATTGAGGGCACTAATCGTTGCGAAACAATGGCGGCGAGGATGTTTGAAAGCTGGGCCCGGATTTGTGGCTGCTGGTGCGGCGGAAAAACGTCGATCATACGGTCAATACTCTGTGAAGCGCTGTTGGTGTGCAGCGTGGCAAAGACTAAGTGGCCGGTTTCGGCAATGGTTATGGCACTGGCGATTGTTTCAAGATCACGCATTTCGCCGATCAAAACCACGTCCGGATCTTCACGCAAAGCACTTCGCAAAGCCGCGCTGAAAGAATAGGTATCATAGTGGACTTCTCTCTGTACAATGGCTGATTTTATGGATTTATGCGTGAACTCGATTGGATCTTCAATCGTAATTATATGAGCGGCTTTTTCGGAGTTAATCTTATGGACTAGGGCGGCTAGAGTTGTTGACTTACCAGAGCCGGTTGGCCCCGTAACTAAAACTAAACCACGAGGATATTCGGCGAACTTATTAACGACTTCTGGCAGGCCAAGCTGCTCAATAGTTAAGATTTCATTAGGAATCAGGCGCATGGCGGCGGCCATATTGCCGCGTTCATGAAAGGCGTTAACACGGAAGCGGCCAAGCTCGCCGTAGGCGAAACTAAAGTCGAATTCTTTGTCTTTTAGTAGGATCTGCTTCTGGTCTTCGTCAAGAATCGAGAATACCAAGGTCTCCACGGCCTCTTCAGTCAGAGTTTCGCCGCCGCTAACCGCTACTAGCGAACCGTCAACCCGCAGCATAGGCGGCAAGCCAACCTGAAGATGCAAATCAGAGGCTTTCTTTTTTATAACTTCGTCGAGTAAAACTTCGATTCGTGGCTGTGTAGGCATTATATTTCCACCTTTTTCATTACGCGTTGTCCTCAGCTGCTACCCGGTTAACTTCGTCTAAGGTTGTTTGGCCGGCTAGGGCCTTTAGATAGCCGTCTTGGCGCATATTAATCATGCCCTCTGCCCGGGCGGCCTTTTCTATTTCGCTGCTAGTAGCCTGTTTCATTATTAACCCTTGGATTGTCTCCGTCACGTTAAAGACTTCGTACAGGCCCATTCTACCCTTGTAGCCACCTGGCGTTTCAGAAGTATCGGTACCCTTGGATAAAGTATAAGCGGTTTCAGTGTTCAAGGGCAAGCTTTTGTAACCAAGATCTTTGGCAACGGACTCGGCTAGTTCAGCTGAGCCGGGTAATATATTGCCCAGGGTAGATTTAATGGCCGCGGTTTCAGCTTCGGTTGATTTGTAAGTTTGTTTGCCAGGATCAGCTATTCGCCGCACTAGGCGCTGGCCAATTACGGTTCTAACCGTGCTGGCAATTAGGAATGGCTCTACTCCCATGTCGAGTAAACGAGGCAAGATACCAGCCGCGCTATTAGTGTGAAGCGTGCTGAAGACTAGGTGGCCAGTTAAGGCCGCCTGCACCGCCAACTGGGCAGTTTCTTTGTCTCGGATCTCACCAACCATGACAACGTCTGGGTCCTGGCGCAAAATACTGCGCAAGCCGGAGGCAAAGGTCAGGCCAACTTCAGGATTAACCTGGATCTGGTTAATGCCTTCCATTTTGTACTCAACCGGGTCTTCCAAGGTGACAATATTGATGGTGTCGTTCTTAATTTCCTGCATTAACGCGTACAAAGACGTGGATTTACCAGAGCCGGTTGGGCCGCTGGTAAGGATCATGCCATTGGATTGCTCCAGGCCTTTCCGGATAGTCCTAAGCGCCCGTCCTGTATAACCCATGTCTTCAATTTTGAGCGAGGTGCCGGTTTTATCCAGCAAGCGGATCACAATTTGCTCGCCCCAGACGATTGGCGCTATGGCAATACGCAAATCAATGCCCTTGCCGTCTACCATCACCGTGAATTGGCCGTCTTGCGGAATGCGGTGTTCGTCAATTTTCAAGTTCGCCAGGATCTTAATACGGGACACAAAGGCCGCTTCAGTATTCTTGGGCAGACGCATAACTTCACGCAGCACGCCATCCACCCGGCAACGGATCTTCAACTCATTTTCCAACGGCTCTATATGGACGTCACTGGCCCGGTTACGGGCGGCAAACTCCAAAACGGCGGATAAAGCCTTACTAATTGGCGAGTCTTCAACCAGGTCCTTTATTTCTTTAGGCTTGTCTTTACCGGCTTGGCCTCCAAGAGACGAATTAGCTCCCAAGTTAGTCTTAAGATCATCGTTCATTTGGGTGTCTAGGCGGGCGGCGTACTGTTTCAGGACTTGGCGGATACTAGACTCACTAGCCACGTAGACTTTTAGAGGGCGGCCAATCCGGTTGCTCAAAAAGTCCACGGCTTGGACGTTGTCAGCATCTAACATGGCCACTACTAAGCGGTGCTGGATTTCGCCCAACGGCACGGCCATGTAGCGTTCGGCAATATCGTGTGGCAGTAATTTTAAAACCTTGGGGTCAATTTTGGCGGAAGTTAAATTAACATAAGGCACCTTGGTTATAGAAGCGTTGGCCTTAGTCAGCTGTTCATCTGTTATGTAGCCGTTTTTAACCAAAAAGCTAATTAGCGGTTGTTTGTCTTTTTCGGCGGCGTCTTTAGCCTCAGCTAGCTTGTCGGCCGTTAGCATTCCAGAAGAAACCAAGGTTTCTTCCATTTGCTGGGCGGTGGAGGCCGAAAGCACGCTCATGAAGCTTCCTTACTGCGAGGAATCGCTAAACGGCTCAGTATTAGCATTCTGCCCGATGGTTATTAGCTTAGTTGGATCAAAGGCGTCTTTATTGTAGTAGTTCTTGTCAGTCTTTGGAAAATCGGCGGTAATAACCTGCACTACTTCAGCCTGTTGCTGGCGTTTATCCGGCGAAGCGAACAAAGCTTTAGAAACAAACAGCGATATAACCGCGCTGATAAACACTATGATTATGATTAAGGCCAAATCTTTTTGTTTCATTTGACTACCTTCTTAGTTATGTTAACGCTCTTGGCCGGCTGGTAGTAGGTATGGCCGGTAACAGTTATTGTCATGTCGCCGGAGCCGCCGCTTAGGTCAAGCGTATCAACTTGGATTGGACGAATTGATTGTTGTAAGGCTTTGACTAATCTCTGGGCCGATTCGTAAGAAGCGTTCTTAACAGTAAACGAGAAAGGTATTTCCACGGCTTCCGGGCTTGGGCTCGAAGTATTGCCTTGTTGGTTAATCTGGTCGTCCGTACCTGTTATTGAGCTAACTTGAAGGCTATTATCATTTAGGATTTTTTCTATGCTCGAGGTCAAGGCCGGGAAATCATAAGTACTTGGCAAAGAATCTAGGATTATCTTGGAGTTAGTGCCGTCATTATCGCCCGTGCCAGACTTTGAGCCGCCAAGAACGTTATTAGACGCGCCATCGAATTTTTTATAGGCGTCTACCAGGCTATCAAAGGCGTCCAGGTTAGCGTTAAGCTGGTTGCGAGCTTGCTCTTTCTTGCTTATGACATGCGACTGGTAGATGTTCTGGCTCAATACGGTCTTAGACGCGACCAAACAAAATACGGTTATAAAGGAAGCTGCTGCCACAACGCCCACCATCTGCGCGTTAGCCTTACTGATTGCCAGGCGTTTGGTTGAAATATCTATCTTGGCCATATTAATTAGCTCCCTTGACTGGCGTTGTAGGCGCCGTTTGGAATAGCTCGGTTGGCTTATCAATATTGGAGCGGCTGGAAGTCACGCTAGGTACTGACAAATCTACCTTATTGGCAATATCAAAGATAGCCGGATCGTATGACAAGGTTATGGAATAATTAGCCAGCTGGCCACTCTTATTGGCCTGTGAGCTGACACTAAAGCTAGCCAGCACCACGTTACTAAAAGCCTTAGTCTTGGTGTCATTGTCCTGGGTTGTGTACGTAGTGTACTTAAGCGTGTCTACGTACTGGTTGACGCTACTTAAGGAGTCCGCGCCGCCAGTGATAGTCATAGTTTGATTCGTGAAGTCTACTTGTAAGTTACTAATACTTATCTGGGCTGGAGTGACCTCGTTAATATAACTGAAAAGGTTGTATGCCGCTGGCTTGGCCGCGTGCAAGGCGGTCAGGCTTCCCAGCTGGTTCTGCACGGTTAAAATCTTGTCAATTTGCGGCTTGTTTTTAAGTTGGGCGCTTTTAGTAAAGATGTCGTCATTTAAGTCATTAAGATGTTTCTTTTGCAGGCCGCTAACACCTAGCAGCATCACTAGCAAAGTCACTGCCGCAATCGTGGATATGGCGGCAATTGTCAAAACCATACGCTGGTAGCGCTGGGCTTTTATATATTCCAGTTTTACGTCTGGCAGTAGGTTAAGCTGGATCATACGTCACGCTCCGCCAGTCCAACGGCTACGCCAAATTGGTTAGAAACTTCCAGCAATTCGGTCTGACGGGCTTGGCTAAAGCTGACATTGCGCCAGGCATTGCCAATTTCCACGTTAACGCCGAACTTATTAGCCAAATACAGCGGGAATTCTGGAATAACCGAAGCGCCGCCAGTCACGATAATACTTTCGATTTTCATGCCAGCGTAGCGGGTTTGGAAAAACTTAATCGACTTCTCAATTTCACCAATTAACAGGTCAATTGTGCTATTAATCGCGCCAAATACCTGGCCTTCCAGCTTGTCTTTGCTTAATCCAAATTTGAACACGAATTGCTCGGCTTGTTTCTGGTCTATATTCAAATTCTGGGTAGCGGCCTTAACAATCGCCTCAACGCCAGTTGGTATGCTGCGAGTTAAGTGCGGCATGCCATTTTGGATAACAACCAAGTCGGTTGAGCCACGGCCAACGTCCAAAAGCAACTGGGGAGTTGGGCCTGGAGCCGCTAAAGCCCTAGCCATAGCCAGGTTGTCCGGCTCAAAAGCTACCACGTTCAAGCCAATTGACTCCAAAATATCCAGTCTTTGCTCAACAAATTTGTTAGGAACGCTAGTTAGCAAGATCTCTTGTTTGGTTTTGTCTGCTGGTGAATCCCCTAGCAAAGCCCAGTCTAATTTTGACTCGGCCAAAGGCGTGGGAATCAAAGCGTCAGCTTGATAAGGAATGGCTTTGGCTATTTCCGACTCGGGCAAGCGGTCAATGTCAGCCACGGTCGTGAAAACCCGGCTAGACGGTATGCCCACGGTAACGTTCTTGCTGCCAACTTTAGCCTGGGACACTAGTTGGGCTACGGCTTCGGCTAATTTCTGCTGGTCAGCCTTGGAGTCACTTAAAGCGATTTTTCCCTCTATTGGTAGGTAGGCGTACTTGACTAATGTCTTAGCCTGTCCGGCTTTACCATGCAGTTCAACTAACCGGATGGCCGTACTGCCAATATCCAGTCCAAAAAAGTCAGACGAACCGCCAAGAAATGAGCTCATAATACAGCTCCGATTATAGCATAAGCACCATCGGTAAGGGGAATTTCCGATTTTATGTTGCTACTTAATTTCCCACCCATAATTTTTATTGGTTTCCTGTATCTATAATGATTATCCTTATTCTATCACAACACCGGCGGCAAGCTAGTGATGTAATCGTACTTGCCGGTAGTTGGGCCAGTTTGGGCTGGCAGGGCTTGTTTGGACAGGTACATTTCCGGGCTGAAGTTAAAGATCTCAGCCGAGCAATCGCCTAGTGAGGTATTGCCGCTATCGGTACAGTTTTTGTTACTTACGCTGTAAGTTTCACCGGCGCTGCTATTACGCAAGGAGCCAAACGAACGGTTCAAGTAGATCTTCTGGGCCACAAAGCCGCCATTAACTAATAACTGCTTCCTGCAGTTAGATAGTAGCTGGCTATCTGAGTATATTCCAGCCCCATTGCCGCAAGTGTAGATATTACCATCGCTGGAGCCTTTTGGCTGGGCTACGTACATGCCGTCTAGTTGGGTAACGCCAGATTGTACATAGATATTACCTTTTACGATCAAGTTAAATGACGGTACGTTATCTTTGGTCCATCCGCTGGTGCTATAAGTAATATTGTTGTTAATGACTACGTTGCCGTCCACGTAAACGGTTTTATTAGCGCCAGTGGCAATATTACTGCCTCCATTGATGGTTAGAGTACCACCGCCAGGCTTAATATACTGCGTGGTAGTGCTGCCTGGGCCCGCGCTGACATCAGCAATAGAACTACTGGTAGATGGACTGCCTAAGCTAGCCGGCAGCTTGGCAAAGTAATCTGCCACGCAATTATTACTGCCTAGATTACCGCCCAAGGCCGGGGCTGGACTACCACCACCAGCCACATTACTAGTATTAGAGAATGACAGGCCAATTGAGCCTCTAGGCGTAGCCGTGCGTAAGTTGGCACTACTAAAGCCAGAGATAGTACCGAGTGACAACGCGCCTAACTGGGCGCCTGAACCAACTGGCCGGGTGCCTGTAACCTTGGTATAGGTGTTAATACTGCCTGTTTTACTACAACTAGTAGTACCAAAGCCCCCGCCAGCCGAGGCATCACTGCCTACTATGTGAACGTATGGTTCATTGTGAACTGTATTGCATACTTGGGGAGCATTATTGTCTACCGCCCCAGCTAAAATTAAATTACCTGGCCCAATCCAGCCATTGCCAGGACTTATTCTTAGGTTAGCGCAATACGTATCTCCAGCCTTGATGCTTGGTGGGTTGTAGGTATTAGGATCCGAGACCGTACCATACGTATGGACACGAGTAGCACTTTGTACTGGCGGAGCCGTACTGTTAAGAGTCAGTGAACTAAAAGCCGTAGCTGGAACATTCTGCGCTGGACCCTGGTTATTTCCAGTAGTGGTATAGCTAATAGTGGTTGGATTTTCCCAATCAGTATTATTAAATACTATGCTTGGATTTATGTTGAAGTTTTGGTAAACCGGGAAGGTTACGCTACAAGCCGGCCCAATGGCCCCAACGCCATAATAATCTGGATAGGCAGTCACGGTCTGATAGCTGATTGATGGGTTAGCCGTTAGATCATACAACGTCAAGGGCTGTGTGCTACCCAAAGGCACGCTGCCCCCTGCGCCATTGCCTCCTCCTGCCCCCCATATATATGTTAGGCTCAACGAGCCACCGCCCGGTAAGAGTTCTGGCAAGCTATTTATATTGGGCAGCCAGGGGTTACGTGTGGGGTTTATTATTGCTCCATATACATGGACCCTGCCGCCAGCCGCTACTTGTCCTCCTGGTAGATCGCCGTAAGCACCTAGTTGGCATGTTGGCGCATAGCAAGTTATGGTCTTTGTTAATGGGGGAACATAGCCAGCACTCTTGGGACTATTTTCTAAATCCCATTTTCCCGTACCCGGATGTGTGTACTCAGTATACTCAGTTATGGTAATAGTAGCAGCCCTTGGGGTATACGGACCACGTTCTACTGACGCCTGAGAAGAACTTGAACTAATAGAACCGCTAAGATCAGTAGAAGTATTGCTTCCTACGCCCGTGTAATAACCCACTGGAGTTACTCTATAAACTGTCCTTGCTTGATAGCCAGAGCCGCCGTATTTGGGAGGTCTGACAACAGTTAAATAACTACACTCTGTCTTTGGATCTGGTGGTGGAGTTACCTTAATATTAAAGCAAATTCTCTCAGATTCTTTAACAACATGACTTGCTGTTACATTCTGTTGATAAGGTGCGCCGTCGCCAATTGCGTCAGGAAATCTTTTTCCTGGATCATCGGTGCTGAATCTTGTTGAAACATAGAATCTTGCACAAATATTCGAAACGTTTTTATTTATACGGGTAGCGTCAACTTTGTACTTAAAAAATGTTTTGCTATTGGGTTTGCTGCTAGGACCGTAATGCCAATAAACCATTCTTCCGAATGCACCGCAGTTAACAACACCGCCCTGACCATCCGTGTATGGGTTTCCCGGGCCTGGATGATATGCGTATGGACTGGCGTCATTGCCGTTAGTTATGTTGTCTTTATACGGCTGTGTAGCGTTATCCCTAAAGCCGTACAGTCTGCCAGGTGCGCCTGTTTGGTCAGGATTTAGAGTCTGAGTACCTGGGCATGCCGTGCTGTCACTGGCTACATAAGTTGAATTGTCAGGACTTATGGAATTAGTTCTTAAATCTAAATCCCCGGCAGAATCAGGCGTATTAATTGTAGACCAAGTAAGTACCTCGCTGGTTGTAGTATTATTTCTACCTTTGGGGGTGTTGTTATCAGTATAACCGCCACTAACCTGTAGAACATCGCCTGGCTTCATATCATTACCCCCAGGTGCAGTACTGCCGTCTCCGGAGCTAAGAAATGTATGGTTCGTTGTTATATTCTTGACCGTTATGCCGAGAGGATCATGATAGCTCGGATCTGTGCCACACAAAAAACCATAAGGGAAAATTGAATTATCAGTATTGGTACAGTTTGTACTTATATCACCACGCGCAGCATATACTACGATTGGCATCAGAAAAATACATAAAACAATGGCCAACGAGCTTAAAATTAATTTTTTCATATTAACATAGTCTTACTGCTTATGATAATACTAGAATACAGCGCTAGCTAAGCGCTGTAAAGAAACATAGACATATTTGAGATTACTTATGCTTGGAGGACTTCATAAATAAAATGTATCTATATATGGAACCTGGGTCTGTATTTGGGTATGGATCAACATAGGAACCGCCTTTATAACGACTGCTCTTGGTTACTAATGTAGGCTTTGTTACTGTATAGCCCTTGTGCTCTAAGTTAATGACTACAGCTCCACAAAAAGTGAAACCTTTTCCATTTTTCCACATCATTTTGGTGCTATCGCCTTTTTTAGAACCCGGTGCGACCCAAACATTTGCATACTTATTCTTCCGGTGATGATTAGTCGCAGCATCAATGGGGATATGTGCCCCTCTAGGCTTACACTTTTTATCCAGTTTGCTAATTTGAGATGCGGTTGCAGCTGTAGCAACTGGTTTGTTTCCAACCAGTACTTTATTAGCAGACTGACTTCCATCTTGTGCTGAGGAGATTCCTTCTTTTGCTATTAGACCTGCAGATAAAGCTACAACAGTTGCTCCAAGTGCAGTCATTTTTTTCCCGGGTAATCGTATAGACTCTACTCCTGAAACTAGAGGTTCAACTGCGGATCGTAAGGTGCTTGAAAGGTCTTGGCCTATGCCGCGGGCGACTTCAGCGCTTGATTCCATGAAAGATAAAGATACACCCTGTTCAAAAGTTGGGGCCTGAGGACCTAGTTCTGGGTTGTGGTCATTCATTAGCATTGGGTCTTGCATCTCATCATCCTTCTTTCAAAGTTGATAATGACATAATACACTATTATGTCAATAATTGCAAGGGGTCAGTGTAAGATATTAGACAGTTTTGCGCGAACTACTGGCCTAATGCTTGTTTGGCAACCTTTTCGGCATCACCTAATGTTCGGCCCTGAGGGCTTAGCGATCCATAATAAACCGTAATCCAATTGTTATCTTTTAATATATTAAGTTGTCCGAAGACTGGAGACCAATACGCCTTTTCGCCATAGCCTGACACTTCTTTAGCACTTGATTGCAGCTTGTTAAATTGAGCGGCGTTACTATTCGCACCCTTCTGACTTAAGGGCGAACGCACGATTACAGCGGCAGTCTTGAATGTTGCCGGATCTGTACTGCCATTGTTATAGCTACAAATACTCGCTTGTATGTCTTTTGTGGAATTAGGCCCACTCTCTGTGCCCTTCTGCGCTGCGGAACCTAATGTTGATTTGGCTTCAGCTTCCGTGAATAAACTGCAAGCTTCTATGGTATCTGATGTCAATTTAGAGTCTTTTTTATCATTTGTACCCGTAGATAGAACGATAATTAAGATTATAGATATGATGACAAGAACCGCGCCAGAAATAATCCAGGTTAAGTTCTTTTTCATCACGGACTCCTTAAATTACGCTATAGCTTACTATAGCATTCGGCTAGGCTAGACCAAACAATTAAGCTTTTATACAGGGAGGACTGGTTCGCCGTGACTGGGGTCAGACTTGGCTGGTTGGGTGCGAATGACTGTGATTGCTATGACTGAGGCCAAAAGCGCGAAGCCTGTAGCTATTAAGTAGCCATCGTGGAAGCCCCGGACCGCACCGGTGGCGATATCGTTAGCGGTTGGTGCGGCGTGCAGGTGCAGGTTCTGTATGTAACGCGTGCTGGCTGAGGTAGCAATACCTGTTAGTACAGCTAGACCTAAGGCACCGCCAATTTGCTGCGAGGTGTTTAGGATACCTGACGCTAGGCCAGATTCGTCGTGCGAAACGCCTGATGTAGCGGCAATTGTTACGCTCACGAAAGTCGCACCCATACCAAGGGCCATTAGGGCTAGGCCGGGAGCTACGTTGCTCCAGAACGCGCCGTCAACTGGGATGTGTGAAAGGAAGAACAAGCCGCTAGCCACAAATAGTGGCGCTACTACTAATATAGGTTTGTAGCCAATCTTTTGGATTAAGCGTGGGATGTTGGTTGCCGTGATAGCGATGATGACTGGCATGACCAAGAAGCTAAAGCCGGTTTTAACTGGCGTGTAGCCCAGGACCTGCTGCAGGTAGAGCGTGGTGAAAAAGAACACCGAGAACATGCCGGCAGTCATAAAGAACATCAGCGAGTTGGCGCCTGACAAGTTGCGAATCCGGAAAATCCTCAGAGGTACTAGCGGGTGCTTAACTTTGCTCTCGTTATATATAAAGCCAGCTAGAGCCGCGATGGCAATGGCGAATAGCGCCACGCTCGTATTTGAAGTCCAGCCGTTAGCCGGAGCCTTAACTAGCGCGTACACAAGCGTCATTAGACCGCCGGTGGCCAAGATAGCTCCTGGCAAGTCAAGTTCATTGTGCTCGATTTTAGAATCATGGCGGTCAAGAATAAGCAGCGAGGCTATAATAACCCCAATGCCAATTGGCACGTTTACAAAGAAGTTCCAGCGCCAATCCAGGTACTGAGTTAGGATTCCGCCCAAAAGCACGCCCACGGCCGCGCCACCAGCCGCCACGGCGCCCCAGACGCTCAAAGCCACGTTGCGTTCATGGCCTTCTTTATAGGTAACTAGAATAATTGATAAAGCCGCCGGGGACATCAAGGCCCCTGCTAGACCCTGCATGCCACGGAAGAATATCAGCATGCCGCCGGATTGGGCCAAGCCATCAGCCAAAGAAGCCAGTGTAAACAGAACAATTCCAATCATGAAGACCTTGCGTCGGCCGTAAAGGTCAGCCGCGCGGCCGCCTAGCAGCAAGAAGCCGCCAAACATCAGGGTGTAAGCAGTTAGGATCCACTGCAGGCTAGTCTGTGACATGTGGAAGGCGTGCTGCACTGCCGGCAGCATAACGTTAACGATTGATATATCTAACACCACCATGAACTGGGCTAGTGCCAGTAAAATTAATATAAGCCAATGATTGGTCTTTTTTTTAGCCATTGATAAGTCTCCCTCGACAGTTATACCGCTATTAGCGGCTTATTTCCTATACATTGTATAGCATGACCGCCTTTTCTTGCAAAAGTTTCTGTCTTTTATCTGTTAAAATGGGTGTAATGAGTTTATCAATCGGCATTGTTGGCCTGCCAAACGTGGGCAAATCCACGCTATTTAATGCCCTAACTGGCAGTAATATTTTGGCGGCCAATTATCCGTTTGCCACCATTGAGCCTAACACCGGAATCGTGCCAGTTCCGGATCCTCGTCTAGCTGAGCTGGGCAAGTTATATTCAACTCAGAAGATCGTGCCCGCCACTGTTAGTTTCGTGGATATTGCCGGCTTAGTTGCTGGCGCCAGCAATGGCGAGGGCCTGGGCAACCAGTTCTTGGCTCATATCCGGACCACTAACGCCATTGTCCAAGTGGTGCGAGCCTTTGACGATCCTAACGTCACCCATGTTGATGACAAGCATGACCCGGCCAAAGACATTGAAGTTATCAATACCGAGCTGGTTCTAGCGGACCTACAGACTTTGAGCAAAAGATTGCCCAAGTTCTCCAAAGAAGCCCGCGCCAATCCAAAATTAAAGCCGGTTTTAGACGTCTATGAACAAGTGAACAAAATTTTGGACGCCGGTGAGCCGCTCTGGAACCACCCCGAGGTAGACCTGGAAATAATCGCCGATTTACAACTCTTAACCATGAAGCCAGTCATATATTTATTCAACCTGGACGAGGACGGCCTCAGCAACGATTCACGGCAGGACGAGTTGCGTAAATTAGTGTCCCCCGCCCAGGCTTTGTTCGTTTGCGCCAAGCTGGAAAGCGAACTGAAAGACTTGGACCAAGCAGACGCTGCCGAACTATTAGAAAGCTATGGCCAGCACGAATCGGGCCTACTCCAGCTTATCCACGCCGCTTATGACAGGCTTGGCCTACAGAGTTACCTGACCGCTGGTGAAAAAGAAGTCCGGGCTTGGACCATAAACAAAGGTTCTACGGCACCGCAAGCCGCCGGTGCCATTCATGGCGATTTTGAGAGAGGTTTCATTGCCGCGGACATCGTGGCCTACCCTGACCTGCTAGCAGCTGGCTCACTAGCCACTGCCCGGTCAGCCGGTAAAGTCCGTACAGAGGGAAAAACCTATGTCATGCGTCCTGATGACGTGGTAGAGTTCAAGTTTAACGTCTAGTTAAGGAGTTAGCAGTACGGCTGAGCCAAGTTTACGCTTCAATTCGTGCCTGCCAAATATCTCCCTTATGCCTTCATTCTGCAAGTCCTGGCTAGAAACCGTGGCTGACGGCGGCGTAACAGCTGGTAATTGGGTAACAGCTTGGCCGGTGCGGGCCTGGTGTTCATTCAGCAAGCTTTGGGCTAACAGGTAATCAGATAGTTCTGGGCTCGGTTTTACCGGTTCCAAAGGCGTAACAGCTACGCCAGTTTTCTGGGCCTCAACTAACTGCTGCTGTAGCTGTAGCTGGTGTTGCTGCTGGGCTACCAGGTAAGATTGCAATTGCTTGTTAATCTGGCCCAGATGTTCATTCTGGTCTTCCTGGTGATTAGATTGCTCCTTTTTAAGATCGGCCATACAGTGCTGGACATGCCCTATTAATTTCCTTAACTTAGCTTGGTTATAGCTCTGGAAACTAAGGTTCTTACTGCCAGCGGATATGTTGATACGGGCGCCAATCAGCCTGTGGCTGTAATCCATTTCGTTGATCATATCAAATCTTAAATCTTCAACTGTCAGGTAATTCAGCGGCTTTTTATCAACTAGCAGGACACGAATGTCAGTCGCCACCAGTAGTGCGAAGCCATTTTCGTAAATACCGTTCACCAGCTCGAAAATCTTTTCATCAGGTAGCAAAATGCTCGGCAACTCCTTAACTTCCGTTCTACCCCAACCTTTGTAGTTGTAGTCGAGTTTTTTTAGTTGTTTTTTTACTTCTTCGTAGGTGACCATGGAATCTCCCTCGCTCTTAAGGACACTAATATAGTAGTCCTAGGCGCCGGATTAGGCGGTTAGAATACTTACTGGCTGTCTGCGATTTTAATCACAAGTCGACATTTTAAGATAAGAATGTATAATAAAGACATGTTAGCCACGCTTAAGCAAACGGCGGAACTGGTGGAGTTTTTCAGGCTGAATGGCGTAAAACAAACATTTAGAAAAGGTGACTTCGTAATCCGTCCAGGTGACGCCCCCCACGGCGTCTTTTTTATATACCAAGGCTTAGTTAAAGCCTACGATATTACCAAGTACGACGAGGAGAACTTGCTCATAATCCGCAAGGCCGATGAAATCTTCCCGCTTATCTGGGCTATCACCGGTAAAGAGCATCACATTATCTACCAAGCCCTGGCGCCAACCACCACTTATAGAATCGATCGCGAGCAATTCCTTGAATTCATCCAAAGTAGCCGCGACGCTCTGATACCGCTATTAGACATGACCATGGAAATGTACCGCTTGCACGGCGAGCGCATCTTGAATCTGGAATATCGTACTGTCCGGGAGCGTATCATATCGTTCCTGCTGATAATGAGCCAGCGTTTTGGCAAAAAGACAGAGGCTGGCCTGCTGATTGAAGTGCCGCTGCGCCATCAGGACATTGCCAGCTCGGTTAACGCCACCCGCGAGACTACTAGCCGTGAACTTTCAGCCCTGGAGCGGAAAGGCCTGCTGGAAAATAAGCAGTCTTTCACCCTACTCAAAGAC